>OIFT01000046.1_pt1 | contig 92285 bp, 89 predicted proteins | sample 1582161 | NCBI WGS metagenome assembly OIFT01 (sample SAMN07501037, study PRJEB24779) | human gut metagenome | isolation source: stool | host: human infant | place: USA: Pittsburgh, PA | reverse complement strand
TAAATTTATTGTACAAAAAAAGAACCTATATAGATAGACTCTCTTTTATAAGTGTCTATCTTATAGGTTCCATTTTAAAGAAATCTACCTTTTTATATTACTATTCATTTACTTTTACTAATATGTTAACTCTAAATTATCAATGTTAATACTTGTACTTTCATCATTGACATATTTATCATATACCTTTTTAATTGCCTCATAGTTACTCGTAATCAAGTCTTTTAAATTTTGTTCTAAATCACTTGGCATATCATTATATGCAGATTCTATATTAGAATATCCTCTCCATATATCTTTCTCTACAATTATATAGTAACAAGCCGCATTATTAAGTGATAAAACATCTTTTTCATTTAATGAATATGCTTTTCTTATGCTTTCAATTGCTTTATCATAATCCTTATTGTTAAAATATACAGTTCCTAAAGTTCTATAATATTTATAATTATTTTCATCTATTGATATTGCTTGCTTTAAATCTTTAATAGCTTCATCAGTATTTTCCATAGATAAATCAATGAATGCTAAATTATAATATAATAAATCTTCATCTTTATTTAATGATAATGTAAAATTAAAAGCTTCTTTAGCTTTATCATAATTTTGTAAATCATTTTCATATATTTTGCCTATACTTGTAATTAAATTATAATTAAATGGCTCATTATATATAGCTTTTCTAAAATATCCTTCAACTTTATCTGAACTTTCTGTTGCAATTAATATTTTAGGAATTAAAATACCAAATGTATTTGTATATTCAGGATTAGCTACAATTGCTGCATTACATGCTTCTAACGCTTTATCATATTGTCCTTTATTATAATAACTCCAAGCTTCTATATAATTATATACATATGAATCTTTATCTAAACTATCAACATCTATATTAGTATTAATTTCAGCAATTATACTATCTGTTGAGTTCACATTTGATTCATCCACCATATTAATCTCTTCTAACCAAACTTTATATGCTTCTTCCTTTGGATTTTCCTCAGATAATTTATTTATTTCATCTAATAATGTAGTTTTATCAAATTCACAAGTTTCCATTATAACATCAAAATATTTAATTTCATTTTTATCTAAATTATAAGACTTCTTTAAATTATTTAATCCATCATCATAATTTCCTAACATAATTTGCATCTTAGCTAAAATTGCTAAATCATAAGCACTTTCATCATCTACAGGATATGAAGCAACAACACCTTCTGCTGATTTAGTATCTCCATTAGCTAGATACACTGCAAACATAGTTTTTAATAATGGTTTATATTTACTATATGTAGTTAAGTAATATTCTCCTAAGCTTTCTGCTTGATCTAACTCATTGTTTATATAGAAAGTAAATACAACTTCATTAATTAACTCTTTATCTTGTTCTATGTATTTATCTCCATTTTCTAACATTATCTTATCTCTTTTTACTACAGCTTCCCTTAATAAGTTATCTGACTGCGCCATATCCCCTTTTACAGAGTATACTTCTGCAGCTTTAACAGTCCATATTGGCCAAACATCATCATTTTGCATTAGCATATACTCATTAATAGCGTCATCAAACTTACCATCATAATAATATTCTTCAGCTTTATTATTGCTTATTGTTACTGTTCTATCTCCCATTATAAACTGTATTGACATTAAAACTACAAATGCAAAAATTATCGAAAGAATTAAAGTTACTATTGATCCTATATATTCATTTTCTTTATTTACTTCTTTTTTTTCCTTTAAGGAGTGGTTTTTCTTTTTTTCCATAAAGCCTCCATATTGGTTTAATATTTTTATCATTTGGTATAATCTTATCAAAAATAATAAGACTTTTCAATTCTTTATTAAAAAAACCAAAAATATTGTAGGATTATGACTATAAAATGATAAATTAAGAGTTAAAAGCTGTGAAATTAAACTTTTAACTCTTAATTATATTTATTTTTCTTTTAATTCTATACATCATCTTTTTTTATAAGCTTATTTTCAATAATTGCTACTATTTCATACATTATAAAAGCTATAACTGATAAAATAACTATGCTCATCATTACCATATCTAATTGTGCGATTTGTCCACCATATATAATTAAAAAACCAAGCCCTTCTCTAGCAACTAAGAACTCTCCCATAATTACTCCTACCCAAGATAAGCCTACATTTATCTTTAAAGCTGATATTATAACTGGAATACATGCTGGGAAAATTAAATATATTAATGTTTGCCATTTACTTGCTCTGAATGTTTTCATTAATAATATTTTACCATTATCAACTTCTTTAAATCCTGTCAAAACACTTATTATAGTTGTAACTATTGAAATTAATAAAGCAATAGCTATAATAGCTGAAGTTCCGTTACCAACCCAAAATATAATTATAGGTGCCAATGCAACTTTTGGAAGTGCATTTAATACTACCAAATATGGATCTAATACTTTAGATGCTGTTTCTGATGACCATAGCAAAATAGCAATTATGACACCAAGAACTGTTCCTAAAACAAATCCTAATATAGTTTCATAACAAGTTACCCATATATGCCTTACTAATGTTCCCTCATTTACAAAGTTAATCAAAGACTTAACTATTCTACTAGGACTTGAAGTTAGAAAAGGATCTATCCATTTTAGTTGTGCTGCAATTTCCCATAATGCAATAAATATAACTAAAATAGCTACTCTAAGAATAATAATTTTAATTTTTCTTTTCTTAATGTTTTTTAAATATAATTCATGCTCTTCATTCATTTGCATTCTCTATTTCCCCCCATAACTTTTTAAAGTAATCATTATATTCATTCTCTTTTCTTTTATCAAATGGAGTTAAATAATCTCTTTCAAATGAAATTGTTACATCATCTTTAATAGTTGCAGGTCTAGCACTTAAAACTATTACTCTTTTAGACATTGTTATGGCTTCACCTAAATCATGAGTAACCATTATTGCAGTTTTACACTCTTTTTTTATTATCTCTGCTACATCATCTGTGACCTTTAATCTACTTTGATAATCCAATGCCGAGAAAGGTTCATCTAATAATAATACCTCGGGTTTTAACGCTAGTGTTCTTATAAGAGCTACTCTTTGTCTCATTCCTCCTGATAATTCATTTGGTTTATGATTTGCAAACTTTTCTAATCCATAATTTTTTAATAATTCACATGCAAATTCCCTATTTTCCTTTGTATATATTTTCTTTATCTTCAACCCTAACATTATATTTTCTCTTACTGTTAACCAGTGAAATAAAAAATCCTTTTGGAACATATAGCCCATTTTATCTAAGTTATTTTTAACTTCCGGATCATTATATTTAACTTCTCCTGAGGAAGGTTGTAAAAGTCCACTAATTATATTTAATAATGTAGATTTTCCACATCCTGAGGGACCAATTATACTTATAAATTCTCCATTCTCAACAGTAAAATTTATATCTTTTAAAGCCTCTGTTACTCCATCACTTTTATGATAATTCATATTTACATCTTTTATCTCTAAGAGACTCACTATTTCCACCACCCTTTTTGTTAGCTAGGAATTAATAATTAGTAGTTATTCTTTACTCTTTTTAACCCTAATTATTAACTCAATACTACTATTTCCTAACTATTTTATAGCTTCATTTGCAAAATCATTGTTTACAATAGTATCAAAGTCTGGTCTTGTTTGTATTAGACTTGAATCATAACCTTGTATTATATCCATTAATCTATTTAATCCATCCTCACTAACAACAGGAGTTTCTGAATATGCATCGATACTCTTATAATTATCAATAACTTGTTCTATTACCTTTTCATCAGTTCCTGGAAAATATGAAACTATTGATTCTGCAACTTCATCACTTGTATGTTCTTTAACCCATTGTTGCCCTTTGTATATAGCATTAGTAAACCTTTGTAATACTTCTTTATTTTCATCCATATATGATTTTGTTGTATAGAAACATGTGTATGCTATATTACCTGCTGATTCTCCAACAGAAGCTACAATATTTCCACTCCCATCATTTCCGAGCATTGTTGCTGTAGGCTCAAATAATGCAACGTAATCTCCAGCACCTGATTTAAAAGCTCCTGAAGTAGCAGTAAAATCAATATTTGTTATCATATTAACATCTGTTGATGGATCTAAACCATTTTCTTTTAATACATATTCTAGTGCCATTTCTGGGATTCCACCAGGTCTTCCACCAATTAATTCTTTTCCTTTTAATGATGTCCAATCAAAGTTTTCTTCAGCTTCTCTTCCAACTAAAAAAGAACCATCTCTTTGAGTAAGCTGTCCAAATACTACTGGATAATCTTCTCTACCTTGATTATAAATGTAAATTGCTTGTTCTGGACCTGAAAATCCAATATCAACATTTCCACTTAATAATTGTTGCATTGTTTTATCTGCTCCTTGTCCAGTAGATAAATCAATTTTTACTCCCTCTTCTTCAAAGAACCCCTCAGTAATTGCTACATACATAGGTGCATAAAAAACAGATCTAACAACTTCATTTAATCTTACAGTTTGTAATTCAACACCATTCTCATCATTAGTTGCTGTTTTTTGACAACCAACAAAACTAGCTCCCATAATAGCTATTACCCCTATAATAGCAGCAAATTTTTTTAATATTTTACTCATTCCTACTCCTTTTTAGCTCAACTATTTATATTATTATGATTTATATTATGACTTATAGTTGATTTTTGTTAATTAATGTAGTTTTTAATTGATAGAAAATTTATAAGTATTTACTATTGTTTTTTTTAGTGTTAAAGTATTTTTGTATTAAAAAAAAGGGAGGTCCTATTAATGAAATTTTTCAGAGAATCTATTTTACTTCTTTCTATATATTTTATAAGTGAAGTAATTTCAAAACTACTTAATTTACCTGTACCTGGAAGCATAATAGGAATGATTTTATTATTTGTTTTACTAACATCAAATATTGTTAAGGTTGAAAAAGTTGAAACCCTAGCTAATTTTTTTCTAGATCACTTAGCATTTTTCTTTATTCCAGCCTCGGTAGGACTTATGACATCTTTCGCATCTCTTAAAGGGAGTATTTTTAAAATAATACTTCTTTGCATATTAACTACTATAATAGTTATTTCTATTACTGCCATTATAGTTCAATTTATATGTAATAAAAAATCTACAGAAGAAGTTGAAAAAAGTAAAATTAGCAAAAAGGAGGCTTAATTAAATGGATATATTTACAAATAATATATTTTTTGGAATATTTATTTCTCTAATTTCTTTTGAAATAGGTTTATTTGTTTATAAAAAAACAAAACTTCCACTTTTCAATCCACTTTTAATAGCATCAATAATTATAATTGCATTTTTAAAAATATTTAATATAGATTTTGATACTTACAATAAAGGTGGTCAATTCATTAATATTTTCTTAGGTCCAGCAACAATAGTACTAGCTGTACCCTTATATAAAAATTTATCTTTACTAAAAAAGAATTTTCTTCCTATTTTTACTGGCATCTTTGTTGGAAGTTTAGTTAGTGTATTATCAGTTATTTCTATTTCACTTTTTTTAGGCTTAGATAATAGTTTAACTGTTTCATTAATATCAAAAAGTGTTACTACTCCTATAGGTATAGAAATTACTAATAGTTTAGGTGGAGTTTCTTCTATAACAGTTCTTGCTATTGTTCTTTCTGGAATAATCGGAGCCGTAGTTGGGCCTACTGTATTTAAAATTTTAAAAATTAATCACCCAATTGCTAAAGGTGTTTCTCTAGGAACTGCTTCTCATGCTGTTGGAACAAGTAAAGCTCTAGAAATAGGAGAAACTGAAGGGGCTATGAGTTCATTATCAATTGGAGTTGCAGGAATAATTACTGTATTTTTAGCTCCTATTTGCTACTCTATTTTATCTATTTTTATGTAGAAAAAACCATAAGATATAGTATATAGTTACATATCTTATGGCTTTTTTATTTTCAAATATTATATTTAATTTATAAATTCCATTTTCCAATTATAGTATCCAGTCTTTTCATCTTTTTCATATCTTAAATATGCAGAAAAAAAAGTACCTTTTTTACTTTTTAAATTTCTAAATCCTACTTTTCCATTTTTAAGTAATAGTGCAACCATTTCTCTAGTTACCTTTTTCCCCATAGCTTCTATGAATTTATCATTTTTCCATATAGTATATTTACATCCATTTTTCCAGTTAGTACATCCAAACCCTTTTTCACCTTCAATTATTGCATTACCACATACAGGACATTTTCCGATTTCCTCTGCCCCTTCTGGCTTTTCAACTTTAAATTTCGAAAGCATAGAAGTATCATTTTTTATCTTTTCAACAGAACTTCTAGTAAAATCAAATATCAAATTTAGAAAATCTTCTTTTTTGAACTTACCTTTTTCTATATCTGATAGTGTTTTTTCTAGTTTACCTGTATATTCTAAGTCTAAAAGCTCTTTTGCTGGAAATATTTCTACTATAGTTTTACCTAATTCCGTAGTTGTCAAGCTTTTCCCCTTTGTTTTTATGTATCCAATATCCTTAAGCTTTTTTATAGTTTCTGCTCTAGTTGCAGGAGTTCCTATACTGAATCCACTTAAAATTGCTTGCATCATTTCATCTGAATTGATTTCATCATCTGAATTTTCCTCTTTTTCTTCCTTAAAAGATTTTCCGCAAGTTTCCATAACTCTTAAAAGTGTTTTTTCTGTATGATACTTAGGTGGCTTTTTAGTTACCTTATTTACTTTACTATCCAAAATATCTAAATACTCACCTTTTTCAACTAAAGGAAGAATAGTATCCTTTGTCTCTATTTTTTCAACAACTCTCCAACCTTTAACTATTTCAACTTTACCTTTTGAAATAAATTCACCTTTTAATGACTCATCATTAACTTTTAGAGTTATTTTAGTTTCTTCAAATTCTGCTACAGGCATAAATTGCATAATAAATCTATTTTTAATAGCATTATAAACATATTGTTCCTCTGTAGTTAATCCTTTAGGAATAATATAAGTAGGAGTTATTGCACTATGGCTTTCTACCTTTGAATTATCGAATACTCTTTTTGATTGTATAAACTTAATTTGCTCTTCATAAGGTAATCCCTTTTTATGTGTTTCTAATACTTTTCTAGCTTTATCAACTAAACTTTCTTCTAAAACACTACTTGCTGTTCTAGGATAAGTTATAAGTTTCTTTTCATATAATCCCTGAGCAACCTTAAGTACTTTATCTGAAGTCCATCCTTTATATTTGCTAGTAATATATCCTTGTAAGTTAGAAAGATTAAAAAGACTCTGTGGGTATTCCCTCTTCTTTTCTATTTCCTTATCTACAACTACTGCTTGTTTTTCTTTTAATATCTTACTTAAATTATCTAGATAATCTTTTTTTTCAAACTTTTCAGAAGAATTTTCATAATAAAGACTTTCAAACTCTATGTTATCTTTAGATTTTAAACTAATTAATAATTTATAGTAAGAAGATTCTTTAAAATTTTCAATTTCCTTATCTCTATCATATATAATTTTTAATGTTGGAAGTAATACTCTTCCAATATTGATAGTCTTTTTTTCACTAGCTCCGTAACGTAAAGTTGCAACTGAAGTTAAATTAATTCCTATTGTCCAATCGGCTAATTGTCTTCCAATACCTGCATCTTGAAGTGATTTCATTTCACTATTTAGCTTTAAATTAGACATTCCTTTTTTAACTTCATCTTCTGTCCATTCATTAAGCAAAAGTCTATATATAGGTTTCTTGATATCATAATGAATAAATAGTTCATCTGATATTACTTGACCTTCTCTATCATAGTCTGTAGCAGATATAACTCCATCAACATCATCTCTATCTATTAATCCCTTTATTATATTAATTTGCTTTTCAGCACCTTTATCTACAATATCTCTATTACTACTATCACATTTTATCTTATATTTAAAAGCTTCAGGAATGAATGGAAATTTCTCCATCCTCCACCCCTTCATATTTTCATCATAATCCTTTGCATCATATAATTGAAGTAAATGTCCAAAAGCCCATGTCACTAAATAATTTTCGCCTTCATAATAACCATCTCTTCTTGTCTTTATCTTAAATGCGTCTGCAATATTCTTAGCTACTGATGGTTTTTCTGCTATAATTACTTTTTTCAAAATACTCTTCTCCTTAAATCTGTATTAATACATTACCAGATTTATATTTTATCCTATTTATTTTCATAATTCAAATTTAATTCTTACATCTCATTAAACATCCAAATATAAAATGTTAAATATGAGGCAAAAGCTACCCATCCTATATAAGGTATCATCAATACACCTGCTATTGTATCAACTTTCAAGAACTTTATAGTAGTAATTATAATTAAAGTCAATAAAATTATTATCAAGATAAAAGAAATTCCATATAATCTTAAATTGAAAAATATTATAGGCCATAAAAAATTTATCAATAGCTGTATTAAATAATAAAAGTATCCGTTATAATCATTTTTTTCTGCCTTATTATTCATATATATTCTATATGCTGCAATACCTATTAATGTATACAATACAATCCATACTATTTGAAAAATACCATTAGGAGGCGTCAAGAAACTCTTTTTCAATGTATCATAAACATTTATTGAATTTCTTGTAATAAATCCTACTAATAAACCTCCACCAACAGACATTAAAATATTCTTTAATAACCCCTTAAAATTAAATTTATTATTTACACAAAATATTTCCTTAATAATATTTTTTCTTTTGCCTTTAGGAGCTTTTTGTACTTTTACTTTCTTTTTCATTACCATCACCTCTTATTATTACTAATTAAATATATGTTTCATAATAAGAAATAATGTTTATCTATATTAACTGTTTATATATTGCTTAACTTTAACATTAATCCATTCTATTAAATCTTGAATTACCTCATCTTTATTATTTTCATTTAACATTTCATGTCTTCCATTTTTATATAATTTATATTCTAAATCTAATATTCCTAATTCTTTATAATCATTATACAATCTAATTATACCCTTTCCAAACTTCCCTACAGGATCTTTATCACCTGCAAAAATAAATATTGGTAAATTCTTAGGTATCTTTCTTAAATTTTCTCTCTTATTTATTTTCCATAATCCTCTAATTAAGTCATAATAAAATGATGTTGTACAAATAAATCCACACATATTACTTTTTATATACTTGTCCACTTCCTCTTCTACTGAGCATAACCAATCATAATTGGTTCTATTAGGTTTAAAATTAGAGTTAAAGTCCCCAAATGATAATTTATCCATCAATTTACTTTTTGCTTTTCTTCCTCTTAATATAATCTCAATTTTCGAAATTAAAATTCCAAGCTTAGTAATTTTATCTGGTCTCCCATTAGTTCCTGATAAAATTACTCCATCGATTTTATCTCCATATAATTGTACATATCTTTGAGCAACAAATGAACCCATACTATGAGCAAATAATATTATTGGTAAATTATGATTTTCTTCTTTTATTATATCTGTCAACTCTTTTACATCTTCAACTAAAATATCAAATCCTTCATTATCAGCAATATATCCTCTTTCTTCATCCTCTTTAGATGTTTCTCCATGACCTCTTTGATCATGAGCATAAACAGTATAACCATTTTCACAAAGCTTCTCTGCAAAATAATCATATCTTAAAGCATATTCCGTCATACCATGAACAAGTTGTACTATTCCTTTTATCTCTTGTTTTGTAGTCCATCTATAATATATAATTTCTTTTCCATTTTTATCTATAAAACAAAATCTCTCCAAAACTCTTTTCCTCTTTTCAGTTTTTTGATTATATTATTAAACTACCTTTTAGTAATGTCAATTATAAATGTATATTTTTAATTATTTCTTTACAATTTAACTTTTTTTATTATTTTTTTTTTAATTTAGCTCAAATATAATATAAAGATGGATTTGTTAAAACGTAACTTTGTGTTATACTATTTTAGTATTGATGTGTTATTTAAAGTAAATATGTTAAAAATTAAAATGAATAATTTCACTATGATTTAATATTTGCTATTAAATGTTTATATTTCAATATTATTGTTAATAATGTAAATAAATTATTGTAGGTGGTGAAAGAAATTAGTATTAAGTCAATTCTAAGTATATTAGCAACAAAATTCACATTATTTCTTACTAAAACCATTTTAAAAGGTGGAACTACCTTCCCTGGGAGAGTAGCTTTAAAATTAGATAAAAATATCTTAGCTAAAGTTTCTAAAGGATATAAAGTAGTTTTAGTTACAGGAACTAATGGTAAAACTACTACTACAAGCATGATTTATAACATCATTAAAGAAAAAGGATATTCTGTTATAACTAACAATACAGGTGCAAATCTTTACCCTGGCATAGTTACTACATTTGTAGAAAACTATAAATTTTTCAACAAAGATGAAAATAAATATGCAATTATTGAAGTAGATGAAGCAAATTTAAAATATATTACAAAATATATTACTCCTAAAATCATAACAGTTACTAACCTTTTTAGGGATCAACTTGACAGATATGGAGAAGTGTATACTACATTAACTAAAATTTTAGAAGGTATAGCTCTTGTTCCTGAAAGTAAACTTGTTCTTAATGGAGACGAGTCTCTTCTTGGAAAATTAGATGTTAAAAATGAATTAATTTTCTATGGATTTAAAACTCCAATAAATGAAAATAAAACTATAGACGTAAATTCAGATTCAAAATTCTGTAAATTCTGCAAAACTCCTTACAGCTATAATTTTGTTACATATAACCACTTAGGTGATTACTACTGTACAGGCTGTGGATATACTCATCCATCAATAAAATATGGTGTAGATGAAATTCTAGAACTAACAGCTGAAAGTTCAACTGTAAAATTTGGTGATACTGAAATTTATCTTGGACAATCTGGTGTTTATAATATTTATAATGCTCTTTGTGCTTATGCAATCACTAAAGAACTTGATATTGATGATAGTACAATAAAGAAATCTCTAGAAAGTCAAAGTTCTAGTTTTGGAAGACAAGAAATAATAAACATTGATGATAAAGAAGTTAAAATTATACTTGTTAAAAACCCTGCTGGATATAATCAAGCATTAGATACCTTATGCCTTAACAAAGATTCTTTCTCATGTGCATTTCTACTTAATGATAATTATGCAGATGGTAGAGATGTATCTTGGATTTGGGATGTTAATTTTGAAAGTTTAAAAGATACTGATTTAGATGAGGTATATGTATCTGGACTTAGAGCTTTTGATATGGCAGTAAGACTTAAAACTGCTGGTATAGCAACTTCAAAACTTATCATTGAAGAAGATTATGAAAATCTAACTGCTAAAATTAGATCTGGTAAAAATAAAAAGTTATATATTCTAGCTACTTATACTGCAATGATAAACTATAGAAAGTACTTACACTCTAAAGGATATATTAAAAACCTTTGGTAATATAGGAGGAGCTTATGGAATTAAATATTTGTCATCTTTATCCAGATCTTTTAAATGTTTATGGAGATGTGGGTAATATATTAATTTTAAAACATAGAGCTGAAGAACGTGGAATTAAAGTTAATATAGTAAATATTTCTTTGAATGATGAATTTAATGCTGATGAATATGATATTGTATTCTTCGGTGGTGGTCAGGACTATGAGCAATCAATAGTTTCTGCTGATTTAATGAATAATAAAAAAGACGAATTATCTAGATATATTAATAACAATAAGGTTTTAATAGCTATTTGTGGTGGTTATCAATTACTAGGAAAATATTATACTGCTCCAAGCGGTGAAAGAATTGAAGGATTAGGTATTTTAGATATATATACAGAAGCTGGAGATACTAGATTCATTGGAGATACTGTAATATACAACGAAGATTTCAATGAAACTTATGTTGGTTTTGAAAATCACTCTGGTAGAACTTATCTTAATGGTCTTAAACCATTAGGTAAATGCATACATGGATATGGAAATAATGGTTCTGATGGTTATGAAGGCTGTATATATAAAAATACTTACTGCACTTACTTCCATGGTTCTCTTTTAGCAAAAAATCCTGAACTTGCAGATAGATTCATTAAAATGGCACTTGAAATTAAATATTCAGAAGTGGCATTAGAAAAACTAGATGATAGTTTAGAACTAAAAGCTAAAGAAGTTATGATTACTAGATTAAATACTAAATAAAATAAAATAAAAAAATTACTTACTTATAAAGAAGGACGGGGAAATTTATGTCAAAAAGATTTTTTAGAGCACTAACGTTAGTTATTTGCTTAACTTTAGTAGCACCATTTTTTAATACAATTAGTGTATTTGCTGCTACAGAACCTCAAATAATAGGGGCTTCTGCTATAACAATGGATATGGATACTGGTGAAATAATTTACTCTAAAAATGCTGATGTTCAACGCTCACCAGCTAGTACAACTAAATTATTAACATCTTTACTTTTTGCAGAAAGCAAAAATAAAAGTGATATAATTTCTTACACTGATGTATCTGCTGCTGTTACTGAAACTTCATTAACTAATTTTATAGGTAATGCTGCCAAAGCTGGTGATACTTTAACTGCAGCTGAAGTTATGGATGCTGTAATGGTATATTCAGCAAATGACGCTGCTGTAATGATGGCTGAGGCTGTTGCTGGATCTGTTGATGCTTTTTCTAAATTAATGAATCAAAGAGCTCAAGAGATTGGTGCTGTAAACAGTAACTTTGTTAGTCCAAATGGATTGGAAACAGACCCTAATAATCATAATGTTACTACTGCTTATGATTTAGCTCTTATTGCTAAGGAAGCTTTTCAAAATGATTGGGTAAAAGAAGCTAGTGGATTAGATAAAACTTCTGTTACATTAGATGGTAAAAAAATCTATATAGAAACAAGAAATAAAATTCTTGGTGTAGATGGTAATATTGGTGGTAAAACTGGTAACGAAACTAAATCTGGTCATTGCTTTGTAGGTTTCTATAATAGAAATGGTAGAAATTTAATTACTGTAGTACTTGGTTCTGAGTATGGTGCTGATGGAATGAATGTATTTAATGATACTCAATCTATTGCAAATTATAGCTACGATGCAAATAAAACAACTTATAAATCATCTGGAGATGAAATTTCAACTGTAAATTTAAGTTATAAATTATTCAAGTTTTTCGGACCTACTAAAACTATAACTGCACCAGTTATATTAGATCAAGATATTGAATATTACAAAAATGAATTTAACGATAAAAATGCTAGCCTTAATGTTCCAACTAATAATTTAGATGCTTGGAAAATAGCTTCAAAGAATAATGTTGATTTAACTTTCACTGCTGGAAGTTATAGTGAAACAGTTAAAGGATCTATTACTTTAAGCGTAGGTCAAATATTAAAAGCTAACATTGGAATATATGTTCTTGCTTTATTAATAACACTCTTAGTAATTGTATTAATATTTGTTGTAATTAAATTAATAATTAATTCAAAAAGACGTAGAAGAAATAGAAGACGTAGATATTCTAGACATTAAAAAAAATGCTATGCAAGTTTAAAATTTGCATAGCATTTTCTATATATTCCATTAATTAAAAACTGCAGTAACCCATTCATTAGTTTGATGTTTGCTTATAAGCTTAAACCCATAACCTTCTACAGCTTCCTTAACTTCATCAAAACTCCATTCAACAAGCCCTGAAACTAATATATTTCCATTAGCATTTAAATGTTCTTTTATATATTTCATAAACATTTTAGTTTCTTCTCCACCAATATTTATAAATATCCAATCAAAATTATCCTTAACTAAAGTTTTATCATCTAATATATTCCCAATAACAACTTCTATATTATTTAAATTATTTAACGAAGCATTTAGCATTACTTCATCTTCAACATCTCTTATATCAACTGCTACTACCTTTGAAGCTCCTGCCATAGAAGCTGCAATAGATAATATTCCTGAACCTGTTCCAATGTCTAATACTGATTTTTCTTTCATATCTAATGTATTTAAAATTAGCTTTAATATATCTTGAGTTGTTTCATGTAATCCAGTACCAAAAGCCCCTTGTGAAATGAAGTTAATTTTCGTTTTTCCTTCAAACTCCTCCTCTGGACTTGCTATAACATATTTTTCATCTAAATGTATTGCTGGAAAATCATATATAGTATAATCATAATTATTTTCTTCTATATTTATATAATCCATTTTTAAAATTGCTTTTAAATTATCCTTAAATTCATCTAATCCTTCTTTTTCCCCTTCAAAAGCAACCTTAAGAATTATTTCTTCATCCTCTTTTTCTAAATATCCATATCCATAATTATCTGTTGTTACTTCTAATGGATTTTCATAAAAAACATTATATATATCATTTATAGCTAGAAGTTCAATTTTTTCATCTAACTTTTCATATGGCAATTTATAAGAAATTATAAACATAAAATCAACCTTTCTTTATTTAGTTTTTCTTACTTTTTTATTTATAGACTTAGTACTTTTCTTTTCACTAAAATTTTTCTTACCTTTATTTTTGTTACTCTTTTTATTTTTAAAACTTTTTTTAAAAACCTTATCTTCCTTACTAGTATTAGATTTTTCATTAACCTTTTTCTTACTATTTGAACTGATTTCTTTCTTAGTGTTTTCTTTTTTCTTTTTCTCTTTCACTATAGGATTTTTAGCTACAGAATATCCAAACTTCCCTAAAGCTTCAGTATCCATTTTAAAATACTCACCATGACAATATGTAATTAAATCAGCTTCTTCAAAGTGTATTTTTCCTTTTTCATCTATTAAATCTTTATCTATATGAGAACCTACTACATCTGCAATAAACAAATCATGAGTTCCAAGAGGTATTATACTTTTTACCTTACACTCAATAGAAACAGGACATTCATCTATATATGAAACATTAACATTGCTTCCTTCTCTCATTGTAAAATTCATTTCTTTTATCTTATCAAACTTACGTCCTGGTCTTACTCCACAATAGTCAACTGCCTTTGTCATATTTATACTTGGTAAGTTAACTGTAAACTCCATAGTTTCTTTTATATATTCATAAGATAGCCTTTCTGGCCTAATAGATATTGATAACATAGGCGGTTTTGTGCAAACTGTTCCAATCCACCCAACAGTAAAAACATTTTCTTTTCCTTCTTTATTTTTAGATGTTATTAAAACAACTGGCACTGGGTTTAAAACTACGCTACCTTTAAACTCTACCTTTTCCTTCATATTATTTCACACCTTTTCAAAATTATCTTAACGATTATAACACACTTATTTATAAATTGCGAAGCAATTTATACAGTTACAAGTATCAAGTTATTTTTTAATTCAGTTTAAGTTGAATTTATTCCTTAACTTGAAACTTGCTACTGAAAAAAAGAAGCCTTTAGGCTTCCTTTTACTCATAAAGAAATTTATAAACATTATATCGTGTGTTAACTTTATCAACATACTTTTTCGTTTCTTTAAAAGGAATGTATGTTAAATTTTCTCCATCACTTGAATACTCTGGATTATTAAGCCATTTTGTTACATTACCGCTTCCCCCATTGTAAGCTGCTAATGCTAAACTTAAATCGCCAAACTCTTTTAGCAAGCTATTTAAATACCAACATCCAAATTCAATATTAATTTCGGGGTCATAAAGCATATTAGCATTAAATTTATCAATTTCTACCTTACTTCCAATCCATTCTCCAGTGGAATCCATAATCTGCATTAAACCTTTAGCTCCCTTACTTGATTCAGCATATGTGTTAAAATTACTCTCTGTTTTTATAACTGCTAAAACTAGAAACGGGTCTAAATTATATTCATAGCTATATTTATCTACTATTTCTTTATACTTGTATGGATATAGATATTTTTTAATACTATACTTTCCACCAACTAAAATCACAATAGCAACTATAAGACATATTATAATTTTTTTAAACTTCATTCCCTCTCCCTACTTTTAAATAGTTTAAATAGACTTTAAAAACTCTATTAGTAAGTCAACCTGCTCTTTAGTCTTAGCTAAAGTATCATTATTTTCTATAATTATATTAGAAAAATCTTTTTTCCTATCTAACGGCATTTGAGAATTAATTCTATTTATAGCCTCATCTCTTGATAATGTATCTCTTGATCTTACTCTTTGAATTTGCGTATTATTATCTACCCAAACTAAGATAACATAATCCATATCTTTATGCAAATCATTCTCTATTAATGTAGGTGCATCTACAATAACAAAATCTGCATTTTTCTTTTCCAATTTATCTATATTTTCATATATTTCTCTTTTTATATATGGTAATATTATCTCTTCATATTTTTTTCTTTGTTTAGGAAATCTGAAAATGTGATTTCCAAATTCCTTTCTACGGAAGTCACCTCTCCAATCAAAAAATCCTGATCCAAATTCAACTCTAACTCTTTCTAATATTTCTGGATATTTAACAAGTACATCTCTAGCTATTATATCTGCATCTATTATATTAAATCCAGCTTCCTTTAACATAAATGATACTGTACTTTTTCCTGACCCTATTCCTCCTGTTAATCCAATCTTAATCATATTAACCCCCTATTTTGCATCATACCATGTATTACCTATATTTGTATCAACTTCTAATGTAACTGACATCTTTAGTACATTTTCCATCTCTTCTTTTACTAATGCCTTAACTACTTCTAATTCATTTTCTTTAACATTTAATATAAGTTCATCGTGTACTTGAAGAATCATTTCACTTTTTAAGTTTTCTTTCTTTAGTCTATTATAAACTTTAACCATCGCAAGTTTAATAATATCTGCTGCACTTCCTTGAATTGGTGCATTCATAGCTAATCTTTCTCCAAGTGATTTAACTATCTTATTTGAAGATTTTATTTCAGGTATAAATCTTCTTCTATTTAAAACAGTTAAAACATAACCTTTGTCTTTAGCCTCTTCTTTAACCCCTTCTAAATATCCTTTAATTTTGGGATATCTATCAAAATATATTTCCATATATTCTGAAGCTTCTTTTTTAGTTATCTTTAGATCTTGAGAAAGACTAAAATCACTTATTCCATATACTATACCAAAGTTAACAGCTTTTGCTCTACTTCTCATAAGAGATGTAACTTCTTCAACTGGAACTTTAAATACTTCTGATGCAGTTTTAGTATGAATATCACTATGATGATTAAATGCATCTATCATATTTTTATCATCAGACATATGTGCAAGTACTCTAAGTTCTATTTGAGAGTAGTCACAAGATAGTAATACATCTGTACTTTCCTTTGGTATAAATACTTTTCTTATTTCTCTACCCATTTCATATTTAACAGGTATATTTTGAAGATTTGGCTCTGTGCTTGATAATCTACCTGTTGTAGTAACAGTTTGATTAAAACTTGAATGAATAGCTCCATCTTCATCTATAACGTTCTTAAGTCCTTCTACATATGTAGAATTAAGTTTTGTTATTTGTCTATAGTAAATAATTTTTTCTATAACAGGATGTTTATCCATTAGCTTTTCTAACACTTCTGCATTAGTTGAATATCCTGTCTTAGTCTTTTTAATTACTGGTAAATCTAATTTTTCAAAAAGTATTTTTCCTAATTGCTTTGGTGAACTTATGTTAAATTCTTCTTCACAAAGCTCATATATTTCTTTTTCTGTTTTAGATATTTCTTCTTTAAATTTAACAGCAAGCTCATCAAGTTTTTCTCTATTTACCTTAAATCCTATAGCTTCCATGCTTGATAAAATAGATATAAGTGGATGTTCAACTTCATAATAAAGCTCATCCATTCCTTCTTTATTTATTCTTTCTTTTAAATATTCGTAAAGTTCCTTCATATTTGAAATTGCATTACAAATTAATTCTTCATCTTCTCCTTTAACTTCCTTCATTAAATATTCATTAATTAAAGTTTCTAAAGGGTAATTACTTTTAGCTGAATCTATAAGATAAGCAGCTACTACTGTATCAAATATGAATTCTTTTATTTCTATATTCATTTTAGTTAATATAGTAACTAAGTTTTTACCATCATGTATTACTTTAGCTATCTTATGATTTTCCATGAAGTTCTTTAATGTATTTATAGCCTCAGTTGCATTTTCCATAGTTATTATTTTAAAATCAATTAGATTAACTTTCTCTCCATAACTTAAATATAGTTTATCTAATTCAATTTTAGAATAAAGACTAGTATTTGATGTGCTATATGATATAAAAGCAATGTCTTCTTTTTCTTTTAAAGCTTCTTTCAGATCATCTAATGTATTTACCTCATTGACCTCTACTTTTGACACTTCTTCTTCCTCTTCAACATCTTCACCAGGTAACTTTGCTAATAAAGATTTCATTTGAAGTTTGAAAAATAATTTCTTAAGTTCTTCTTTATTATAGTTATCTTGACTCTTAATATCTTCTAAGTCAAATTCTATAGGAACCTCAGTCATAATTGTAGCAAGCTTTTTACTAAAAATTGCTTGTTCACTATAAGTTTCTAGATTTTCTTTAAGTTTTTTACCACTTATTTCATCAATATGTGAAAGCACTCCTTCCATAGAACCATAAGTAGAAATAAGTTTAAACGCTGTCTTTTCTCCTACCCCTGGTACTCCTGGAATATTATCTGACTTATCTCCCATAAGACCTTTTACATCTATATATTGAGTTGGTGTAACACCAAATTCAGCTTCAAAAGCTTCTTTATTATATACAGCTGTTTCTGTAACACCTTTTTTAGTAATTACAACTTTAATATTATCAGTAGCAAGTTGAAGAGCATCTCTATCTCCAGTTACTATAAAAACTTCAATTCCATTGCTTTCAGCAAATTTAGCTAAGGTTCCTATTATATCATCTGCCTCAAATCCATCTATTTCATAAATATTAATTGCTAATAAATTAAGTACTTCTTTAATTATTGGAAATTGTTCTGCTAATTCTGGAGGCATCTTTTTTCTGCCAGCTTTATAATCTTCATATTCTTTATGTCTAAATGTTGGAGCTTTTCTATCAAAAGCTGCAACTATGTAATCTGGCTTTATTTCTTCCTTCATTTTAAATAGCATATTTGTAAATCCATAAACTGCATTAGTATGAATACCTTCACTGTTTGTTAATGGTGGTATTGCATAAAATGCTCTATTAAGTAAACTGTTTGAATCTAAAATCAGTAATCTTTCCATTTATTTCCTCCAGTATTTTTTATATTTTTAAACTATTATTTAGTAATTATAACATATTTACATTAAAATATACTAAGTTCTAATTCTTCAGATAAATCTTTTAATATATGTATTCCACCAATACTATTTCCTTTACTATCTAAAGCTGGACCGTATATACCTATTCCAAATCTTCTAGGAACTGTAGCAATTATTCCTCCCCCAACACCTGATTTCGCTGGAACTCCAACATGTACTGCAAATTCACCTGAGGCATCATACATTCCGCAAGTAACCATTATTGTTTTAACTATCCTACAAACTTCTCTTGAAATTAAAACTTCATCATTCCAAGGTGCTATTCCATCATTTGCAATTACTGCTGAAAATCTTGCTAAATCTTTAGCTGTAGCCTCAATTGAACACTGTTTAAAGTAAAGATCTAGTATTTCTTCTACGTTTCCTTCTAATATATTAGAGCTTTTCATAAAGTAAGCTAAGGATCTATTTCTATCTCCTGTGGCTTTTTCACTTTCATATATTTCTCTATTTATATCTATTGTGGGATTATTAGTTGCTCTTCTTAAAAAGTTTAATATTCTTTGTAATTTATGTTCTTCATTTTCACCAAAAATAAGGGATGTTGTCACTATAGCCCCAGCATTAATCATTGGATTATATGGCCTATCCTGATTTCTTATTTCTAAGTTTACTATACTGTTAAATCCCATTCCTGTTGGCTCAACGTTTACTTTTTTAAATACGTTTTCTCTACCATTATCATTAAGTGCAATTATTAAACTAACAACCTTTGAAATACTTTGAATAGTGAATTTAACTTCACTTTCTCCTGCCCAGTATTGTTCATTGTTTTTTATATCATATACACATAGACCTAAATCTTCACTATTTGCTTTTAAAAGAGCAGGTATATATGATGCAAGCTTACCATCTTGTGTATATTTTTTATTTTTTTCTACTAAGTTAACTAATAAATTTTTCATTTGTTATCTTCCTTTTCATATTATTATGTAGTAATAATTATAGTTATTTTTATGCCTTCTTACAAGTTTATTACCTTATTAAAAATATAAATTATAACCTCCTTATAAAAAATAATAAATAACATAATTAATACAAATAATTAAAGTATATATTAAACTTATTTAATTCATTTAATTATGTGGTATAATTTACTATAACAAACAATATAGGAGGGCTATATATGGATAAAAATTTATTACAAAAATATGCTGAATTAGCTGTTAATACAGGTGTTAATATTCAAAAAGATAATATATTAGTTATTACTTCACCAATTGAAACTTCAGAGTTTGCTAGACTTATTGCAGAAGAAGCTTACAAAGCTGGTGCTAAAGACGTAATTGTACATTACAGTGATCAACAACTAACTAAAATAAAATTAGAAAATAGTTCTTTAGAAACTATCACTGATTATCCATCTTGGATGGCTGAAGGATATAATTATTATGCTAGACAAGGAGCTTGTTTTATTTCAATAGCTGCAAGTGATCCTGATGGATTAAAAGGTGTTTCAGTTGATAAAATAGGTACATCTCAAAAAGCTAGAACTACAGCTTTAAAGGAATACTATGATAACTCTATGTCTAACAAATGTCGTTGGTGCGTATTATCAGTTCCTACACTTTCATGGGCTAAAAAAGTATTCCCTAACGTAAGTGATGAAGAAGCTATGGAATCTTTATGGAATGTTATATTTAAAACAGTAAGAGTTGATACTGAAAATCCAGTATATGCTTGGAAAAAACATATTTCTTACTTAGAAGAAAAAATTAAATTTATGAATGATAATAACTTTAAAAGCGTACACTTAAAATCTTCAAATGGAACTGATTTAAATATTGAACTTCCAGAAGGTCATATTTGGGCTGGTGGTTCAGAAGGAGATGTTAAAGGAATACCTTTTAATGCAAATATGCCAACTGAAGAAGTGTTTACTTTACCTAAGAAAACAGGAGTTAATGGTGTAGTTTACTCTTCTAAACCATTAAGCTATGGTGGAAATTTAATAGATAATTTCTCTATTACTTTTAAAGATGGTAAAGCTGTAGATTTTACTGCTGAAACTGGTTATGATGTATTAAAGCAAATGCTTGATAGCGATGAAGGTGCTAAGTATCTAGGAGAAGTGGCTTTTGTTCCTTATGACTCACCTATTTCTAACTCAAAGCTAATATTCTTTAACACGTTATTTGATGAAAATGCAGCTTGTCACTTAGCTTTTGGTAGAGCTTATGAGTCTTGTATAAAAGATGCAGATAAATATTCTGAGGAAGAGCTAGAAAAAATAGGTGTTAACAACTCAGTTATTCACGTTGACTTTATGATTGGAACTAGTGATCTTGAAATCACTGGAGTTAACAAAAAGGGAGAAACTGTTCAAATTTTCTCTAATGGAAATTGGGCATTTTAAAAATAAAATTAACTGGATTCCTATATAATTCTTATGTAATTTTTATATAATTTTATATTAAATCCACACTTTAATATAAAGAAAGAGGCTATCGCATTAAGAATAAATACTACAATATATTGTGTTGATTTTTAATTACAAAAATAATATATTGTGTATGAAATTTTTAGTGCGATAGCCTCCTTTTGCTATTAACTATGTATTTTTAAAGCTTAAATTATCATTACCAAAATTTAATTATCATATTACTGACCTATTTTTTGAGCACTATCTGGTCTTGGTTGATCTTTACCTAGTTTTCTTGATTCCTTAGAGTATCCAACTTCATTAGCAGTTTCTACTCTCATTTTTTGTAATTCAGCTTTAGTCTTTTTACCTGACTTTTTATTATCCTTTGAATTTTTATTGTTTTTATGTGACATTTATATTTACCTCCTTTGCTACTTTTACGCTTATTTTATGCTTTCTATAACAAATTATGCTTTCATAGTTAATCCAATAAATGGTTATACCTCTGGGGTCAATCCAAATATTGGATTGACCCCAGAGGCATAACCATTTTCTGTATTTTATTGTATTCTATTTTTTATTTCTTTAATAAATTCATATGTGTTAACAATTTTAACTTCTTTCAAATCAGTAAGTAGTGCTAAATCTTTAGTCATTATTCCATCTTCAATTGTTTGCAACGAAGCTTTCTCTAACTTATCTGCAAAAAAAACTAACTCATCATTTTCATCTAATTCTCCTCTTTTTCTTAATGCACCTGTCCATGCAAAAATAGTTGCCATTGAATTAGTTGAAGTTTCTTCACCTTTTAAGTGTTTATAATAATGTCTTTGCACAGTTCCGTGTGCTGCTTCATATTCATAATATCCCTCTGGTGATACCAAAACAGATGTCATCATTGCAAGAGATCCAAATGCTGTTGCAACCATATCGCTCATAACATCTCCATCATAATTTTTACAAGCCCAAATAAATCCCCCTTTAGATTTAATAACTCTTGCTACCGCATCATCAATTAATGTATAAAAATATTCAATGTTAGCTTCTTTGAATTTTTCTTTATATTTTTCCTCAAATATTTCATTAAAAATATCCTTGAAAGTATGATCATATTTTTTAGAAATAGTATCCTTAGATGCAAACCATATATCTTGCTTTGTATCTAAGGCAAAATTAAAGCAACTTCTGGCAAAGCTAGATATAGATTTATTAGTATTGTGCATTCCCATTACTACTCCACTATCTTTAAAGTCATGAACAGTTTCTCTAATTTCTTTTCCCTCTTCATCAGTAAAAACTAATTCAACTTTTCCTTTTCCTTCAATTTTCATTTCAACATTTTTATAAATATCCCCATAAGCATGTCTAGCTATTGTAATTGGTGCTTCCCATGTTTTAACAAAAGGTTTTATTGAACTAACAGTTATTGGTGCTCTAAAAACTGTTCCATCTAATATTGCTCTTATGGTCCCATTAGGGCTTTTCCACATTTCTTTTAAATTGTACTCTTTTACTCTATCTGCATTTGGAGTTATAGTAGCACACTTTACTCCTACTCCATACTTCTTTATAGCTTCTGCAGCTTCAACTGTTACTTTATCATCAGTCTCATTTCTATATTCTATCCCCAAATCATAATATTCAGTTTTTAAGTCAATAAAAGGATTTAATAATTCCTCTTTTATCATATCCCAAATAACTCTAGTCATTTCATCTCCATTCATTTCAACTAATGGAGTTGTCATTTTAATTTTTTCCATAAGTATAGCCCCCTTATTAGTATTTATTTATATAATTAACAATTATACCATATTTTCCTACAACTTCAAGGTTTTTTGATAGAACAACTTTCATTTCCTGCATTTTTATCTATTTATTCTATATTCAAATAAAGTTTTATAAGCACTTATGAAATAACAATATTTTTTCTTGCAGTTTATTGATAAAACAATTTTATTTTAGATATTAATTGTACAAAAAATCCTATATCAAAATAGTATATTCCCCCAAATACAACTTGTACAATTCGATATTTGCATAAATTATCTAAGCATAATATTAAAACCAGTAGAAAAATTAAATTCTACTGGTTATTTTTGTTTAGAGTTACTCAAACTTTTTTACCAATTATGGTCTTAAGATAACTCCTTTTATTTTTTATTGTTTTCTAGTTTATCACTAATTATTATCTTATTTAACTTTTTGACATAATATATAAAACTCACTTTATTTTAATAACATTCTTAAATATTATTAATCTACTTCTTTATAATCTACATCAATTACTTTTCCATTACTATCATCTATACTATTTTCTTCATAAACATTTTGATTTTGATTATAAGAATTATATGTTTCATTATTATATTTTTTCTTTGCAAGAGCCATTTTCCCCTTAAATATTATATAAGATATTAATCCTATCACTATAATAAAAGGTAACAGGTATATAAAAAATCTAATTATTCCAATGAAAATTAATATTCCTACTATCGTCCATAATATAGATTTTAAATTCTTCATTTAACTCAACCTCATTTACACTATAATATTTAACTTATGTTTTCATTATACTATCTATTAATTATTTTTGCAATATAAGTTATTAATTATTTTGTTAAAAGGTTATGAATACTCTTTTTAGTTTTTGTTAATAACTTTTACTTGTTTTTCTATAGATTTATACAATTCTTCTTGATTTTTTAATATTTCCAGAATTTCTATTAGTTTTTTTAGCTATCATAGGTAGTATAAATCCTAATCCTATTAATACAAATGGTGTAATAACATTTAATGATACTTGGAACCACCAAGAACCAGAAAATGTTTCAACACTACTTGGGAACATACCCATTATACAAGCAAATGCAGTAAATGCGAAACACCATATTCCAATTCCCATAGCAAATTTATCATTTTTTACAAATTTGTACTCTGATTTATATTTATCAGCTGCTTTTTTAAGTCCTATAAATGCTAAGAATACCCAAAGATATCTCATTGGCATAACTACCGAATTTAATTGAAGTAACCAATCAAATAAAGAATTCATATCTCCAATTCCAAGTGCCGGAACTATTATTAATATACTAACTAATATAGCTGTCATTATATATCCATTAATAGGTGCACCATATTTATTAGTCTTAGTTAATGCTGTAGGTATAAATCTTCTATCACCATCTGCTAAAAGAACTTTTAATGGAGCATCTATAGAAAATACTAATGCAGATATTTGAGCTAATAAATTTGATAATGCATAAACTACTATAAATAATTTTCCAACTCCATAATATTCACCTAACATTTGGAACGCATAATATTGACCATTCATTTTTAAATCTGATGGTATATTATTAGCGTCAAACATCATTGCCATTGCTATAGATCCAAGTAATGCAGATACTGCAACCATTATAGCTAATGTAATCATTCCCTTAGGAAAATCCTTACTTGGCTTTTTCATATTATTTACATATGGAGATATTTTTTCAGCTCCTCCAACTGCAAAAACTAACATTGATAATGTTGTAAAATATGAAAAATTAAAGTTTGGCATCATATTTTTAAAACTAAAATCTACTGTTGCTGATTCTATTCCTCTAATTGATGGTGCAGCTAACATTAATAAAACATATAAAAGAGACATAACAAATACTGATGTACCTGCTATTGTTCCTATCATCTTTAGAGATGTTATACCTCTTGATGCAACCCATAAAAAGAATAAAAATACTGCCAATGTTAATAATTGAGCTACTAATGGATCCATTCCCTTTATAAAGTTACCATCTTGCTTTACAGTCCACCCTAATGCTATTAAAGCTGCTTGTGGCTTTTGTGCTAAATATGGTATATGAACTACCCAATATGTCCATCCTGCAAAATAAGCTAAAGTAGTTCCAAAAGTCCCTCTTATCCAAGAACTTACTCCACCTTTACTATCTTTAAAAACAGATCCTAGTTCCCCCACCATTAATGCATAAGGTACAAAGTATAATCCAATTATAAGTACCCATGATACAACTACTGTTAATCCTTGATTAGCAAAGTTATTTACAACATTACCAAATCCCCATACTGATACAAAAGCCATCATAGCTAAATTGTACCAACGCAAATTTTTCTCTTGTTCACTCATTAAACTTCCTCCTTAAGTATAAGTATATATTTACTATTTTATAATACATATGATAGAATAGTTTGTCTATACTTTAACAGTTAATACTTTTTATACCTTCCAATTAATTCATTTAATAATTTAGCTGTTTGTATTGGATATTTCCCAATAGATGTTTCTCCTGCTAATAAAAAACCCGTTGCTCCACTATTTATAAATGTATATATACTTTCAATCTCACTTATATTACCATTTAATCCATTTTTCATACTATCCAACACATGAGTTGCTATTATTATCTCTTTATTATAATTGTCACTTCTTAATTTTTTTAGCAATTCAAACTCTTGTTCCACAGAATTTTCCATTCCACATTCTGGGACCAAATCACCTCTTGCAATAACAATTCCATCACTACAATTCATTATCTCCCTATAATTATTTAATCCTATTATAGTCTCTAACTTTGAAAATATTTTAATATTATTTTGATTTCCTTTAACTTTTTTTATGTATTCTCTTACACATAATATATCTCTAGAACTTTCAACATAAGATTGCCCAATTATATTTATATTATTATCAATAGCCCATTTTAAATTTTCTTTATCTTTATGGTTTAATGAATTTTCACCTAAATCAGCTCCTGGAATATTACATCCCTTTCCAGCCCTAACTACTCCTGTATCTTTTGCTATTGCCTTTAAAAATATTTTATCCTTATCAATAATATCAAAATTCATAGTTCCATCTTTCATAGATATTTTTTTAATATCATTTTTCTCTATAATCTCAGACTTTATATTAAGTGGAATAATTTTAGATTTATCATTATTATTACTAATTAGAGAATATACATCAGAACTACAAAAATAAACTATTTCATTAATATATACTTTGAATATACCTTTTAAGTTTTCAGATACCCTAACTTTTTTCCCACATAAATCTGCCATAATAATTATATCTTTCTTTATGCTTCTAGAATCATTCAATATTTTTATAAATTCACTTTCGTAAAAATGTGAAAAATTTAACCTTAAAATATTTACACCATTGTTAATTAATTCTGATAAAACCTTTCTATTTGATGAATTAGGTCCAATAGTTGCAATGACTTTCATTAATACCCTACCTATATATTGTTTATAAATTATACTATTATATGTTTTTTCTTTTTATTACATATTGTTACTTTTAAATTTAAATAAACTATATTTTTAGCATATATTCTTTTAATATAATTTCATAATAATTTACTTAAATATAAAAAACTATTTATATATTAGTCTTGTTCTAAAATATACTTTTACAGAATAATTATTTATATAATCATTTTGTAGGAGGATAAAATGAAATACTTAAAATTTATTTATATAATATTATTAACTACTCTTCTATCTGGCTGTGTTTTTAATAACCCTAAATACATAAATCTTAGAACTAAACCTAACCTTTATTATTACTCAAATGAAATTTACGAAAAAATAAAAAATAATGAAAGCTATTCACTTAAAGTCTTTGATGTTAATTTTTATGAATATCATGAAGTTTCAGAAAAAGATGAAGATATTTTGCCTTCTTTCTTAGAATCTTTAAATAATGATAACTATGTAAGTGAATTAAATTTAGAAGATGAAAAAGTTAAATATAAACTTATAATTGAATTTGATAGTAATAATTCAAAATATGTTATAAATGTTTATGATAAAAACTCTATAACACTTTTTCCTTGGGATGGAAATTTAGAAGAAGATATGATAAATATGACTGATGTTCCTATAAGAAATAATATTTATTCTTTTTGTGTATATATAATTAATAAAGCTCATTCTAATAACTAATTTAATATATAGTAAAATAAGACACTCAAAATATACTATAAACATTATAGCTATTTTGAATGTCTTATTTTTAATCTAATAATTCAAAAACTCTTTTGTTTTTCAATGGATGTAATGCATATGGTGCTATTTCACTTAGTGGCTTTAACACAAACTCTCTTAGATGCATTAAAGGATGTGGTAAAATAACAAATTCATCATTACTTACTATATCATCATATAAAATAATATCTAAATCAATTATTCTCGGCCCCCACTTTATTTCTCTAACTCTTCCAAGTTCACTCTCTATTCTAAGAAGCTCTGACATAAGCTCTCTAGGTGTTAAATATGTTTCAACTTCAATTGCACCATTTAAGAATTCTTCTTGATCTTCATTTCCCCATGGTTCTGTAACTATAAAAGATGAAATTTTAGAAATTTTTATTCCTCTAACTTCTTCAATTTTTTTCATTGCATTTCTAAAGTTCTCTTCTCTATTTCCCATATTACTTCCAATAGCTATATAAGCAATATGTCTTTCTCTTGCAATTTCAACTGCTGCATAATCTAAATTTCTTCCTATAGGTGCCCATGGCTTTTTTAATAAAACTTTAACAGACTTAACCATTGAATAATTATCCAATATAAAGTTAGCAACCTTATTTACAACACTTTCAATTAAATCTAATGATTCCTCTTGAAAAACATCTATAACCTTATGACATAACTCACCATAATGAACAGACTTACTTAAATCACAAGTTGTTGCTGCTTCTTTAATATCTAATGATAACTCTAATGATAGTATGAATTTTTGCCCTAGTGTTTTCTCTTCTTGAAACACACCATGATTTGCAAAAATTTCAATATCCTTTAAATATATTTTATCCATTTTATTACCTACTTTGCTTTTAATATAGTATCTGTCATAACAGCTACTCTTTTATTTTCTAAAACATCATGAACTCTTATAAATTCCATACCTTTCATTATTCCCATAACAGTAGTTGCAAGTGTTCCCTCTACTCTCTCATTAACTGGTAAATTTAAAGTTAATCCAATCATAGACTTTCTTGATGTTCCTAAAAGTACTGGATATCCCATAGCTTTTATAACTTCACATTTATTCATTACCACTAGGTTTTCTTCGTAAGTCTTAGCAAACCCGATACCTGGATCTAAAATTATATTTTCTTTTTTTACACCAGCATCTAATGCAATGTCTATACTTTCTTGCAAGTCATTTATTACATCTTCCATTAAATTTTCATAAGGCTTATCTTCTCTATTATGCATTAAAATAATTGGCACATTATATTTTGCAGCTACTTTAGCTATATTTTTATCATATTTAGCTCCCCAGATATCATTTATAATATCCGCTCCAGCTTTTATTGCTTCTTCTGCAGTTTTGCTTTTATATGTATCTATTGATATAGTAACATCTAATTCTTTTTTTATAGCTTTAATTATTGGAACTACTCTTTTTATTTCCTCTTCCTCAGTTACATATTCTGCTCCTGGTCTTGTTGATTCTCCACCAACGTCTATAATATCTGCTCCATCTTCCACTAATTTTTTAGCTTGCCTTACAGCAGCTTCTATTTCATTAAATTTTCCACCATCTGAAAATGAATCTGGTGTTACATTTAATATTCCCATTATATAAGTTCTTTCACCTAACTTATATTCCTTATTTCCTATTCTCAAATCCTTTCTCCTCCTTTAGTATGTTATTTTAAAGTTTTTCTTTTCACTACTCCAATAACATTCTTTTTCAGCTTTACAATTAAAGCATTGTCTAGATAACTTATCAGCCTTATATATTATTTCTTCTAATTTATTATCACTTTCTTTTCTATGGTTAGCAATTGCATTTAAAATAATATGAATCTCCTGTTCTGTAAAGCTTGTTTCTTTTAATATTTCTCTACTCATTTCTACACTAGCAATATCGTGATGTATGCCTTCTTCATATTGTCTTACTCTACCTATATCATGTAATAATCCTATGGCATAAATAACTTCTTTTGAAACACTTAATTTTTCTTCTAAAACCATTATATATGCAATTCTTGATACATCAATAAAATGTTCTATAGTATGATTACAAAACTCTCTATTTCTTTCATAATCATTTAATTTTTCTAATGCTTCTTTATAAAGCTTATTACTCATTATCACATCAATATTATTCATATTACACCTATCTTATAAAGTTCATAACTTCTCTTCTTAGTTCTATATCTTCTCTAAATACTCCTCTATAAGTAGTAGTTACAGTTTTAGACCCCGGTTTCTTAACACCCCTCATAGTCATGCATGTATGTTCTGCTTCAATTACAACCATAGCCCCTTCTGCATCTAAATACTTCATTAGAGCATCTGCAATTTCTGTTGTTAATCTTTCTTGTAATTGAGGTTTCTTAGCATATATTTCAACTGTTCTTGCAAGCTTTGAAAGCCCTGCAACTTTTCCCTTAGGTATATAAGCTATATGTGCTTTTCCAAAGAAGGGTACTAAATGATGCTCACACATAGAAAAGAATGTTATATCCTTTTCTAATACTAAGTCATTATTTTCTACAGAAAATGTTTTAGATAACACTTCTTTAGCATCCTTACCTATCCCATCAAAAATTTCCATATACATTCTTGCTATTCTATCAGGTGTTTCTATTAAGCCTTCTCTATTTATATCTTCTCCTACACCTTCTAATATTAATTTTACACCTTCCATTATCTTTTCTTTATTCATGTTTTTCGCCTCCATTTATTGCTTTATCATATTGCTCTTTTATTTCTTCAATAATCTCACTATTAAATAGCTTGTTTTCTATATTAGAAACTTTTATAACCCCAACTAATGAATTAGTTAAGAAAACTTCATCACTATTTAATAATTCTTCCTTCGTTATTTTTTTCTCTATTACATCAAAGTTATTAATAACCCACTGACGAACTATTCCTGGCAATAAGCCACATTTAATTGATGGAGTATATATTATTTTATCTTTAATAATAAAAATATTAGTTGTGCATCCTTCACATAAATTACCTTGTTCATTAAAAAAAATAGATTCGTTTAATTCGTTTCTTTGACATACTTCATATTCTATAATATTTTCTAAATAATTTAAAGTTTTAAAGGATACTATTCTAGATGTTGAGTTTCTCAAAACCTTAGAAATTCCAACTTTAAAGCCTTTTTCATAATCATTATCTTTATATTTTATTTCTCTTACAGAATAAATTAAATTTTTCTCTGTTACAGTAATTTTTAAAGCTTTATTTTTTATATTATGTTGATTTATAAAATGAATTACATCTTCTATAGCTATTAACTCACCTAACTCTAGCTCTATAATTGACTTATTTAATCTATTTATATGCTCTTCTAAAAATATTGGAATTTTCTTTACTAATATAGTTTCAAAAACTCCTCTACCAAAAAAGACTCCACTATCTATACTTATACTATCATTATCATATATAACTTTTCTCATATACTACCTTCTTATAAAACTCTCATTAAAGCTCTTGCTTTATCTAAGGTTTCATTATACTCATCTTCCTCTATTGAATCATAAGTAATTCCACCACCAACACCAAAGAATGCCTTATTATCTTTCTTTATTATTGTTCTAATTACTATATTAAAATCACAATTACCTCTAAAATCAAAATATCCTATAGAACCTGTATAAACATTTCTTTTAATACCTTCTAACTCTTCAATTATTTCCATAGCTCTTATTTTAGGAGTTCCCGTTATTGATCCACCTGGAAAACACTCCTTTATACATCTTACAGCTGAAACATCTTTCTTTAGCTCCCCTTCTACTGTAGAAACTAAATGAAATACAGTGGCATATTCTTCTAGTTTAAAATTTTCCGTTACCTTAACTGTATGCGGTTTACAAACCTTACTAAAATCATTTCTCTCTAAATCTACAACCATTAATAGCTCTGCCTTATCTTTCTCACTATTAATAAGCTCTAATTTATTTTTTTCATCTTCTTCTACATTATTCCCCCTAGGCCTTGTCCCCTTTATAGGTCTTGTATGTGCTTTATTATTAAATACTTGAATAAACCTTTCTGGTGATGAGCTTATTATTTGAAAATCTTCAAAGTTTAAATATGCTGAAAATGGTGCTTTATTTATACTTCTTAACTTCTTATATATATCAAATGAATCATCTTCATTATAACACCAAAATCTTTGGGTCATATTTGCAATATAAACATCCCCAGACACTATATATTCCTTTAATTTAGCAACTGCATTTTTATACTCTTCCTTAATGAAATTTGAATAAAAAATATTTTTACTTTTTTCACATACTATTTCATCATTAATCTTTTTTCCATTATGTATTATCTTTAAAATACTTTCTATATTTTCAATATTCCCATCTATATCAGTTATATATTTTTTATCATTAATTAAATCAAATATCATTATATTTTTATAAAAAATAAATCTCATATCAGGAATATTAAAATCTTCTTTAGATGTATTAGGCAATTCTTCCAGCAATCTTCCAGAATCATAAGAAATGTACCCCATGGCTCCACTCAATAATGGTATTTCATCTTCAATATTATTTCTATATTCATTTACTAAACTTTCTAATATCTTAAATGAATCACCTTCCACTATATTATCATTTATATATGCTTTTTCTTTTTTTACTTCAAATTTTAAAAATGGATTTATTCCAATAAAAGAATACTTAGAAAGCCTTTTATCCTCTTTAGAACTATCTAATAATATAGTATCTATTTCATCTTTAAATAAATTATATACTTCAAATGCATTTAATTTACTATTAAACTCTCTTTTAATTAACCCCACTTAACTTCACTCCTAATAGTATTTTTATTAGAATTTATCATCTCTTTTGCTAAATTCTTTTGTTATATTGATAAAATTATTTAAAATCTTATGTCCCTCTTCTGTCATCTCAGCTTCTGGATGGAATTGAACTCCATATATAGGATAATCCTTATGCTTAATTCCCATTATTACTTTATCCTCAGTTTCACTAGTTATTTCAATAGTATCCGGTAAATTATCCCTACTTACTATTAAAGAATGATATCTTGTAACTCTTAGAGGATTCTTAACATTTTGAAATAGTCCTTTATTATTATGAGTTATATCAAACATTTTTCCATGAACTGGCTCATTCCCCTTTTTTATATCTGCATTAAAATAATACCCTATGCATTGATGTCCTAAACAAATACCTAATATAGGAAGCTTTTCTTTAAATCTATCAATAATTTCTAAACTTAATCCAGCTTCCTTAGGTGACTTTGGTCCTGGTGAGATCACAATTCCATCTATATCCATACTTTCAATATCTTCAATACTAATTTTATCATTTCTATAAATAATAATTTCTTCTCCTAACTCTTCAAAATATCTAACTAAGTTATATACAAAAGAATCATAATTATCAATCATTAAAAGCATTGTATTTCTCCACCTTCATTTGCATTTTTGTTTTGCGCTATATATTTTTCTTTTAAACATAAATTATTAATAATTGTGTCACTCATATTTTTAAGATTATGTATAAGGAATCTATCTCATCATTACTGCTTTTTTATTGCATTATTAATGAATAAATTATATCATAGCTTTATACACTACAAAACACTTACTTGAAAGGAGCTTAATTTTATTATGATTATATGTGATTTACATACACACTCTACTGCATCAGATGGTAAATATTCACCTAAAGATGTTGTTAGAAAAGCTTATGATAGAGGGGTAAAATACTTATCATTAACAGATCATGATACTTTATCTGGAATAGATGAAGCAAAAGCTGAAGCTGAAAAATTAGACATTAATTTTATTCCTGGACTAGAATTGTCTACAACCCACAAAGGAGAAACTATTCATATTTTAGGATACTTTAAAGGTGATGATTATAAAAATCCAGATTTAAATAAATTTTTAGAGAATTTAAAAGTTAAAAGAATTGAACGTGCACATGAAATAGTTATAAGATTAAAGAAATTTAATGATATTGAAATAGATGTTAATGAAGTTCTTAAAAATGGTAAAGATACTATTGCAAGACCTCATATAGCTAAAGCTATAATAGATGCTGGATATAATTATTCAAAGGAATATATCTTTGATAATTTTCTTGGTGATCACTGCCCTGCATATGTCCCTGCAAATAAATTAGATGCTGAAGAAGGAATTAAACTATTAAGAAAATATAATGCTGTTGTAATTTTAGCACATCCTGTACTCTTAAAGAAACTACATGTACTTGATGTACTTCATCTTGATTTTGATGGTATTGAAGGTATATATGGTCTTAATACTCCAGAAGAAACTGAAAACTTCTTAAAAATTGTAGATAAAAAAGATATACTAACTTCTTGTGGTTCTGATTCACATGGTCATGAAGAAGATGATACAAAACATGGAATTTTGGGTTCTCAATCTATGGAAGAACATAGACTTAAAAAATTTTTAAATAAACTTAATTATAGATAAATAGTTAAGAGTTGTTAGAAGTAACATTAATTTGTTAATTAATGTTACTCTCACAACTCTTATTTTACTTTAACTATTATTACCTAAATTTTATTTTTCTATTAAAAATGCTTTATATCCATTTTTAGTTTCATATATATCTACTTTACTAGATACTTCCCATGGAGCATGCATATTTTGCAGAGCAACACCACAATCTATAACTTCCATATTATATTGAGCTAAAATATAAGCGATAGTACCACCGCCACCTTGGTCAACTTTACCAAGTTCTGCAGTTTGATATGCTACATCATTTTTGTCCATAATTTTTCTAAGCCAAGCAACGAATTCTGGATTTGCATCATTACATCCATTTTTTCCTCTTGCTCCAGTATATTTACTAAATACTAAGCCTTTTCCAAAGTAAGCAGTATTCTTCTTTTCACAAACTCCTGGATAATTTGGATCAAATGCTGCAGTAACATCTGCTGATAACATTAATGAATTTTGAAGCGCTCTCTTTAATTTTAATTCTGAATATTGTCCCATTCTATCCATAACTTCAGCTAAAGAGTTTTCAAAGAATCTTGAATGCATACCTGTAGCACCAATACTTCCTACCTCTTCTTTATCTACTAATAATATAACTGAAGTCTTTTCTACATTTTCAACCTCTAATAATGCCATTAATGAAGTATATGCACATATTCTATCGTCTTGACCGTATCCCATTACCATACTCTTATCTAAGCCTAAATCTCTAGCTTTACCGGCTGGTACAATTTCAAATTCAGCTGAAATGAAATCTTCTTCTTCAAAATCATATTTATCTTTTAGAAGAACTAATATATTTTCTTTAACAGCTTCCTTCTCCTTACCCTCTAATGGTATATTCCCAACAAGAACATTTAAATCTTCTCCAGCAATAACTTCGTTTGCTTTCTTTTGTAATTGATCTGCTGAAAGATGTATTAAAAGATCTGAAATTCCTAGCACAGGATCATTATCATCTTCACCTATTACTACATTAATTTTAGTTCCATCTTTTTTAACTACAACTCCATGTAATGCAAGTGGTAATGCTACCCATTGATATTTTTTTACTCCACCATAATAATGAGTATCCATTAATGCTAAGTCACTATCTTCATACAATGGATTTTGCTTTAAATCTAATCTTGGAGAATCAACATGAGAACCTATAATCCTCATTCCATTTTCAATTGAATCTTTTCCTATTAAATATAAAGCAAGGCTTTTATCCTTATTATTAGAATAAACCTTATCCCCAACTTTTAAAATTTCATTATTTTTTATTATTTCATTTAAATTTCTATAACCTTTTTCTTCTGCTAATCTTATAGCTTCATGTATACATTCTCTTTCTGTTTTTCCTACTGAAAGATAATTTTTATACCCCTCACAAAAATTAAAAACATCTTGTTTTCCATTTTCATTATATTTTAGCCACGCGTTCTTTTTAGCATATTTACTCATAATATAGCCCTCCTTATTCTTCCCCACTAACTTCACACATTCTTTTTTCTATAATATCTACTGGTGTAACATCTGACATTAATGAATGTCTATAATTACCTGCTGCAGCTTCTATTATAACTGCAATATTCCTTCCAGGCCTTACAGGTACTCTTAATCTTCTAACATTTACTCCAAGTATTTCTTGTGTTTCTTTATCAATACCTAATCTATCATAATCTCCATCATCTTTCCAATGCTCAAAATGCATTAATAAATTTATGTCCTTTGATGGCAATATAGAACTTAATCCATATAATGATGATATATCAATAATACCTATACCTCTAACCTCTAACATTCCAATAGTTATTCTTGGGGATGTACCTATTAAACTTCCATCTATTTCTTTAATATCAACTGCATCATCAGATACTAATCTATGTCCTCTTTTAATAAGCTCTAATGCAGTTTCACTTTTGCCTATTCCACTTTCTCCAGTTATAAGTATACCTATACCATATACATCCATTAAAACGCCATGTAATCTAGTTTCTGGTGCAAGCTTTCCTGCTAAATACATAGTAAGTTTACTTATAAACTTTGTTGTAACCATATTAGTTCTTAATAACCATGACTTTGATTTTTTAGCCGCCTTAAGAAATTCATTATGTGGCTCTAAACCTCTAGTAATTATTATACATTTAGAGTCAAAACTAAAATACTTATTAATCCTTTTTCTCATTAACTCTATTCCCATGTCATCTAAAAAACTCCATTCAGCTTTTCCTATAACTTGGATTCTTTCAGGTGCAAAATAATTATAAAAACCAGCTAACTGTAATCCAGGTCTATTTATATCGTTAACAGATATCTTTACATCCTTTTCGCCCTCAACTAAAACTTCTAATTCAAAATCTGATATTAACTTCTCTACAGTAACTGACAATATTAATCACCTTCTACTTTTTTTTATTCTTAGGTTCAATACCTTCTAATTGTGCTCTAAGATTAGCCTTATAGCTATCTATATATCTTCTTCTTAGAATTTGTTGTTCCTCTTTTTCTTTTTCAGTTAAACCTTCTTCTTTACTCTTCTTATATAATTCATTTATTCTAATAATTACATCTTCAATTTTTGCTTTTGTATAATCCATTTTTTACATCCTTTCTTTTTATAAATATTTTAAATGATTAATAAATTTCAATTCATTTAATTTAACTTATTCTTATTTTACATTTATTTCTTTTTAATATCAACTTTTAAATATTTTTTATTTCATCTTTTTGATATTTTCGGCAAATTATTTCCTTTTTTTCTTTTATCACTCTATAATATATTATTTGCAAAACATACTTAAAGATACTTATGTTTCTTTAAGTAATGTTTTGTAAAACTTTGCGATATTATATTATTTCACCTTTTTCCCACATATGCTATAATAACCCATATAATGTTAATTAATATCAAAAGGAGGTGCTTTATGAATAAAAAAAGTCTTAAAAATAAAATTATTCTACAAAAGACAACTTTAAATTTACTTTTAAAATTTCTATCTCCTCGAAATAAATTTGTGATATACATATCTCAAAGTTTGGACAAGCATATATGGCAATATCAACATCTTATTTATAAAAAATATAAAAGAAAACATTCAAATAAATATTCTATATCAAAATCAAAAGCTGCATAACATGAAAAAACACCTCAAAAATTGAGGTGTTTAATTTCAATTTACTCCCAACATGCCGGTCGCTTAAATGTTCACACCTGCGGCTCGCAGGTGGGTTCTGCTCAATTTGCTTCTGCCATCTTCTGATATTATGAAGCCCGACATCCACAAACATGTTGCAAATCCCGTAAATGTAATGTAGGTTGAACATCATAAGCTAAGCGCACATCTCAGGATTTCATGATTTTATTATATCAAATTATATAAAAAATTCAATGGTAATCTATTCCTTTTTAGAGCAAATTATTTAGATATATAATCCTTTACTATCTCTTCTATTGATATATTGCTATCTTCTTCTGTAAATAAGGCCATAAATTGTACATAATCGCTAGTTTTCTCTGTCATTTGAATAGCCATCATTTCACCTTCAATTTCTAAATCTTCTATTATATCTTCTATAATTTCCAATACTTCATCATTCGCAAAATCATATAGATAAGGGAAATAGTATTCATTATACCACTCCTTGCTATACTCTTCTAAACTGCTTTCTTCATTAGAATAGGCTTTTGCTGCATCTAATACATCTTTATCAAAATCAAAGTAAAAATTTATTAAAACAAACTCATCATCTCTTTTTAAAACTTCTATATCTGATAAGTTATTTTCATTTAATATTTTTATAATTTGTGATTCTTGCACTTTTTTTCTCCTTATTACTAATATAATAACTTATTATATTCTTTCTTTACTGCTATAAACTCTTTATCATCTTCTACAAGATTTAATTCTTGCTTTCCATCTATTTCATCTATTCTAAATACGTAAATATCTTCATTATCCTTATCTTCTACAGGTGTTAATAATAGATATTCCTTATCTTCTAAATAAATTCTAGCAATAGCTTCAAACTGAACTTTATTTCCACTCTCATCTAAAAAAGTCATTATTTGAACTTCTTCATTTTGAACTTCTTTTATGTCTTCACTCATTAAATATTCTCCTTCTCTTCTAATGTTATACTATTTTAAAATTTCACTATAAAAGCTTATCACAAAATAGCTTTTCATTACAACATTTAGATACATATAATCTTAATTTTCTTTCAGCTGCATCTCTTCTAACATGCATGCACACAATTTTTTTACAGTTACTACAGTATATCTTATATTTATATTTATATAAATCATATTTTAATTCACTATTATATATAAAAGTAGTATTACTGGATATACCACTTTTAATACAACAAGCTTTAAAAAATTTATTATGTCCATTATTACTGTTAGTTATGGTGTTGCAATAATAATGTAAATACTCATGAATTATTACCTCTTTAACTATCTTTTCGCTATACTTACCATTAACTAACTCTTCGGCAAATACAAATTTTAAAGGCTTTATCTTATTATTGCATTTCTCATAGAAGAAGGCTCCCATTCTTTTTTTTGCTCTTTTGGATATTTCTATTTTTATATTACATGGATAATTCCATTTTTCTGATATTTCGTTTATAATTATTTTTATATCTGCTACAGACCAAACTTTATACATAATTTACTCCTAAATTACAACTAATAAAATAGAATATTTCTTATTATAAATTGTTTTTCTTTATTTAACAAATTGATTTTTAAGGTTATGTATAATAAAATTTTTTACTAAAATAAATAATTAGGTGATTTTATGATTGATAATATAAATAATATTTTTTCAAACTATATTCCTTATATTAATGGATGGAAAAAATTTAAAAGAGCTTCTGTTACTATTCCACTTGTAAATTATAATAACTCTTTGCATATTTTATTTGAAGTTAGAGCTAAAACTTTACGTAATCAACCAAATGAAGTTTGCTTTCCTGGTGGTAAAATAGAAAGTGATGAAACTCCTCTTACTACAGCCATAAGGGAAACTTGTGAAGAAATAGGAATATGTAAAGATAAAATTAAAGTCATATCTCCATTAGATCTTTTTGTTTCTCCTTATAACACCATTATCCATCCTTATTTAGTTTTCATAGAAGATATTAACAATATGAAAATTAATATGGATGAAGTTGATAAAGTGTTTTTTGTTCCATTAGACTTTTTGCTAAATACTAATGTAGATACTTTTATTAATAAGGTTAATATTACTCCTAATGATAATTTTCCTTATGAATTAATTCCTAAAAAACATAATTATAAATTCTCTACTGGATCTTATGAAATTCCATTTTATATCTATAATGATTATGTTATTTGGGGAATTACAGCTAAAATTCTTCTCAACTTTTTATCTTACTTAAAAGAAAAAAACTACCACGATTAATTTGTGATAGTTTCTTTCTTTTATAAATAATCAAGTAATTTCAATTATTTATATTCTTAGAAAGCTCCTCTTCTGCAATTATATACTCACTATGAAGTGCTCTAGTTAATGCTACATAAAGTAATCTTTGATTTAATATATTATCTGGATAGTTTCTTTCTGTTGGATTATATATTATAGTTCCATCAAACTCTAATCCTTTTGTTAAATAAGCTGGTATAATTATTATATCTGTATTTGGACTTTCCTTCTCATTTCCCTTAATCAAAGAAAATTCTAAGTTAGTATGTTTTTTTAATTCCTTTTCTAAAACCTTACCCTCACTATAAGTTTTAGTTATTATTGCAATACTATGTTTCCCCTTAGAATTAAGCCTCTTTACAATTTCTTCAATCATTCTTACAGACTCTCTTCTTGAAACTGATTTAATTACTTCTGGCTTTTCTCCGTGTCTTAATACTGGCTTTGCACTTTTTAAACCTAAACCTTGAGCATTTAATGCTGAATTTGCAAATTCAATTATTTCAACAGTTGAACGATAACTTTGACTTAATGTTATGAATGTTGCCTTACCCTCAAATACACCATCAGTAATATCTTCCCAAGTTCTAATTCCCTTGTAATGATAAATGCCTTGTGCTAAGTCTCCAACTAATGTTAAAGAATTTCCCATAGATAAGCTATTAACTAAATAAATTTGGAAGGGGCTGTAATCTTGTGCTTCATCTACTACTATATGTTTATATTTTGATTTTTCATCAATTCCTTCTAATAACATGTATATATATAAAAGTACTGATAAATCATCCTCATCTATTATACCTTTCTCATAATTTGATATTGCTTCTACCTTCATATATTTAGCTAATTCCTCAGGGATTCTATTTCCAGTTGCAATTTCAAAAACTTGATCATCCTTAAATAAATTAATATAAATATCACTACAAGTTACTCCTCTCCAGTTTTTGAAATATTCATTCATTACTTTTTTTGCATCATGTTTAATATATTCTTTAAGATTATCCCTTTCATTGTATATATCTATTAACTTATGTCTTCTTAAGTCACCATCATTTAGCTCCCTTTTTACTTCTCTAATTTTTATATCCCATTCTCTATCAATTTGAATAATAAGACTTTCTATTCTTTCCTTTAATTTTAATGATAAATATCTCTTAATCTCATCTTTCCTTTTATTTATAGGATAACTTTGTAAATCCTTTAAATACAATCTCATTATTTCTCTCTTTGAAAATAAAATATAATCTGATATTAAAATATCATCTATTTCTAAAGAACTACTTTCCAATAAAGCTATATATCTATCTATTATGCCCTTAAATATTAAATTCCCTTTGAATCTTGAGGAATTTACAATAAATTGTTTTTCTTTTTGATCCTCTATTTCTATAAGTTCCTTAAGTTTATCATCCTTAGTCTTTATTTTTCCTTTTAACTTAAGAATTTTCATCACAAGCTCTTGAAATGTTGTTTGTTTTACATCATTTGATCCTAAAGTAGGTAAAATATCGGAAATGTAATCTAGAAATAACTTATTTGGTGCTAATACTAATATATCTTTTCCTTCCATAGATTCTCTATATCTATACAAAAGATATGCTAGCCTATGTAATGCAATTGTAGTTTTTCCTGAACCTGCAGATCCTTGAACTATTATAGGAAGATTTTTAGGCCATCTTATAATATCATTTTGCTCTCTTTGTATAGTTGCAACTACTTCCTTAAGCTTTTTACCCCTACTTTCTTCTAGATTCATTTTTAAAAACTCATCAACAAGCTCTGATCCTTCTTCTCCATTAATAATAATTTCATTTGTACTTTCATCAAAAACTTTATCTAAATTATCATCATTAAACAAAAACTTTCTTTTTAAATTTAACTCACCTTCAACTATTCCCATAGGAGCCTTATAATAAGCTTCTCCTCCTGTTCCACTGTAATAAAGGTCTGCTACTGGTGCCCTCCAATCTACAACAATTTCTTCACCATCTACTGTAGATGTTATCCCTTTTTTACCTATATAAATATTTTCTTCAACACCAAACTTCTCATTAAAATCAACTCTTCCAAAATAAGGATTTTTTAATGCTTCCTCATAATTTTCTATCTCTTTTTTTAGTAAATTATATATTTTTTCTGTATTTTCTTTTTCTTGATCATAACTTCCCTTTGCTTCCTTAGTTAATATTCTTAACTTTTTAGATATTTCTGCTTGATATTTTCTTTTTTCTTCAACTTCATTTAATATATCCTTACGCTTTTGCTCAAGAATCTCTTTTTCTAAAGCTAAATTTCCACTCATTACTTTTCATCACGACCAATCTATTTTTTATATTTTTTTATATAACATTTAATAATAATCTACTGTAGGAAATTTGTACAGTTATAATTATTTATAGTATTACCTTAATTAAACATTTTTATTTTGAATTCCCAAGTTTTATTATATATTTTTACTCAAAATATCACAAATATTAAATTTTATCCAATAAAATTAGGACACTTAACCAATATTTATTCTTTTTAATATTGGTTAAGTGTCCCTATATACCATGTTATTTTATCTAATTTTTAAATGAATGAATTGGTGCTGGTATTCTACCGCCACGTTGAATAAAGTCAAATGATGAATATTTATTTATAGGCATTACAGGTGCAGTACCTAATAAACCTCCAAACTCAACTAAATCTCCTACTTTGCATCCTGGTGCTGGAATAATTCTAACTGCTGTAGTCTTATTATTAATAACTCCAATTGCACTTTCATCAGCAATCATAGCTGATAAAGTTTCTGCTGGTGTATCACCTGGCACTGCTATCATATCTAAACCAACTGAACAAATAGCTGTCATAGCTTCAAGCTTTTCTAAATTTAATGAACCATTTAATACAGCATCTATCATACCAGCATCTTCTGAAACAGGAATAAAAGCTCCACTTAATCCTCCTACATGACTACAAGCCATCACTCCCCCTTTTTTTACTGCATCATTTAAAAGTGCTAAAGCTGCAGTTGTTCCATGAGTTCCAACAACCTCAAGTCCCATAGCTTCTAAGATATGTGCTACTGAATCTCCCACTGCCGGAGTAGGTGCTAATGATAAATCTACAATTCCAAAAGGTGTATCCAGCCTTTTTGCTGCTTCATGTGCAACTAATTGCCCTATTCTAGTAATTTTAAAAGCAGTTTTCTTAATCATTTCAGCAACTACATCAAAACTCTCTCCTTTAACCTTTTCTATAGCTCTTTGTACTACCCCAGGTCCACTAACCCCAACATTTATAACCCTATCAGCTTCTCCAACTCCATGAAAAGCCCCTGCCATAAATGGATTATCTTCAACAGCATTAGCAAATACAACAAGTTTTGCACATCCAAATCCCTTTTTATCTGCTGTTAATTCAGCAGTTTTTTTAATAACTTGTCCCATTTCTTTTACTGCATCCATATTAATTCCACATCTAGTGGATCCAACATTTACAGAAGAACAAACCTTGCTAGTTTTAGCTAAAGCCTCTGGTATTGAATTAATAAGAATTTTATCTCCCTTTGTATAGCCCTTATGTACTAAAGCTGAAAAACCACCTATAAAATCTATTCCTAACTCATGAGCTGCTTTATCTAATGTTTCTGCAAATTTTACATAATTAGTTTCATTGGTTGCCCCTGCAATTATTGAAATAGGTGTAACAGAAACTCTTTTATTTACTATTGGTACACCAAATTCATTGGATATTTCATTTCCAACCTTAACTAAATCTTTAGCATAAGTTGTTATTTTATTATATATCTTCTCTCTTGCCTTATCTCCATCACTATCTATACAATCTAAAAGAGAAATTCCCATAGTTATAGTTCTAATATCTAATTTTTCTTCTTCTATCATTTTTATTGTTTCTAATATGTTATTTGCATTCATAATTTTCCTCCATTAAAGATTTAATATTCTATACAGTATGCATAGAATTAAATATTTCTTCTCTTTGAATCTTAACTTCAACACCCAACTCTCTTCCCTTTATTTCTAAAGTCTTTTTAATTTCTTCAAAATTATTATTGCTTATTTTTAAATCTAACATCATTATCATTGTAAAAAATTCACCCATTATAGTTTGATTAACATCCAAGATATTAATATTTAGCTTTTGAAGCTCACTACTTACTCCTGCTATAATTCCTACTTTATCTTTACCTATTACTGTTAGAATTGCTTTCATTTTTGATTCCCCCTTATTTTCTAAAAAACTCTGTTTATAAATTATATTAATTCTACACTTTACATCCACATATGTCAATTTAATCCTTTTGTATGCGTAATAGTTTTTTATTTTATGGAAAATATAATAATAAGTCTTGTTTTTATAACAGTTAAATAGACACACTATAATATAAATTTTATTTAAAGGATGGTAACTTTTATGAGTAATAAAATTAATACAAATAATCCGATAAATTTGGCTCGAATTGGTAACTTTACAAAAAATGCTGTTAAAACTTTTGAAAACGGTATTTTAAATGAACATAATTATTTAGAAAAAATAAATAAAAATCAAAAAAAATAAAAACAATAACTAAAATAAAAGTAGTATGAAAATACTACTTTTTATATCTCTATACTTATATTAAACATATCCTCTTTTACTGACATGTTAATTTTACCTTTATATTTATTAACTATTTTATTTATATTGTAAATCCCATAACCTCTCCCAGTTCCTTTTGTTGAAAACCTAATCTTAGATATACTAGGAATCATATCTTCAGTAAAATTACTAAAACTATTACTAACCTCTATTATATACTTCCCATTTTTATATGTTGTAAAAATATCTATATATTTCTTTTCACTATTACTTGCTGATTCAATAGCATTATTAAATAAATTACTTAATACTACAGTAAGTTCACTATCATCTAGTGCTATTCCTTCTAATTGACTATCTATTTTATACTTACATATTATCTCATTTTTTTCTGCTTGATTTATTTTACTTAATAAGACTCCTTTTAGAATAGTATTTTCTATGTAAGATAAATTATTTAATAAATTTTTATTTTCAAAAACATTTCCTATGTATTTTTTTGCTCTATCTTTTAGCTCGTCCTCTTTACAAACTTGTATCATACAATACAATATGTTTAAATGATTTTTATACTCATGCTCACTTGCCTTCATTTCATCAAGAAGCTCTTGTATTAATGGATTAATACTTTGCTTTAACTCTGATTTTTTATTTTCTTTATCATTTTTATAAATACTTATAAAATAAAATGTATTTATAATTATCATACTTAAGAATAATGCTCCAATTTCCACTACTTCTAAATCTTTTATAAATTCATTTTGTAACAATACTTTAAAAAGTAAAAATATAATAATTAAATTAATAGAAATTAGCACAACTGAATTATATCTTTCTATAAAATTTTCTAAATTAATTTTTCTTGATTTCATAACTTTATAAGTAGAATATATAATTGAACTCATTGATAATAAAAGAATTATAAAATATGCCCAATATGGTAAATCATTATGTCCAAATATCAAAATTGATATAAGCATTGCTACAAGTTCAATGAAAATTATTGTCATACATGAAATAATTAATCCAACAATATTAACAATAATGTTCTTGTTGTAAAGCTTTCCCACTATAATATTAGCTAATAAAAAAATCAAAACAAATGTAAGTACTGGATATTTATTAAAAATCATAAGTATAATTGATGCTATCCCGCCCCCTAATATAGAATAAATAGTATATATTTTTATATTACTATTTTCTTCATCAAAAATTATATGATACATAATTAACATACTTGTAAATTCAATAAATGTAAGTATTTATCTCACCTCCATCATTTCCCTTTATATTTTATCACCTTAATAATTGATTAAAAAGTAAAAATAATGCTTTTTAATCAATTATTAAGGTGATTTTATTCATATAAAGAAAAATTTCTTGTTTTTTATTTATTTTTCACTTCTTTTTATAATTAATTTAATGAAATTTATGCATTTAATAGAATTTAAGTGTAATTTATATTATAATTGTCTATGTAGTAATTAAGGAGGTATATTTTTGAATCCATTTATAAAAAAACAACTGGACTTTATAGTAAATACTACAGGAAAAACTGATATATACGAAATAGACAATATTAGATACGGATTAGAAGTGCTATATGGAGAGTTTTTTAAATTATTAATAATGTTCATCATTTCATTATTATTGAATAAATTTTCAGTATTTATTCTATTAATAATTTTACTAATTTTAATTAGACCTCTAATAGGTGGAAGTCATGCTAAAACTTATATAGGTTGTATGATTCAAAGCAATATATTATTTATATCAATATATTACTTAGCATATATCCTTCCTAAAGTTAACACTTTTATCCATATTATAATTATAACATTATCCATCATAATTGTTAGAGTTTTTAATCCAGTTAATCCAAAGAGAAAAACTGTTAATACCCATTATAAAAATTTCAAATTTAAGAATATTGTTACAATCGTTCTTATCAGTTGGTTTGTTATTTCAACACTATTCTTATCTAACTACTATATTAAATGTGGTTTATTACTTATTTTATATATAATTATAGATTTTTTTAAGGAGGCTTATAAAAATGAAAAAAAAATTACTATTTAATTTAGCTGCTTTAATGGTTGTAGCTACAGAGTTTACTTCTCAGCTTGCAAGAATTCCACAAAGCTTATTTTTCTTAGGTGAACCACAAGAACCATTAAAAAAAATTGAAGAATAACTTTTTATTATTTACATTTATTTTGAGGTATCTCGTAATTTTTTATATTTTACGATGATTCCTCTTTTTTTACTTTTATTTTATTTAAGTTTATCAGAAACATCTTTCTTTCAAAATAAATGGTTAATTAAAGTTTTATTATTACATATATAAATTTAAACTTACCTATCAAGCCTATAAAAATTAGGATTCAACTTTGAATCCTAATTTTACCATGATATAAACTAGAAATTTTCTTACTTTAAAAATTTTATTGTTAAAATAAGAATTTCATTTTCTAGTGAAATTCTTATTTTACCCTTATTCTTTTCTACAATTTCTTTTATATTGTATAATCCATATCCCCTTCCTTCACCTTTAGTTGTATAACCTATTTTAAATATATTATATAAATTTTCATTTTCCATATTTTCAGTATAATTTTTAACACTTATTGTATAATACTTTTCATCTTCACCAATATATACTTCTATTTCCTTATTTTTTATCATACTGGTGGCTTCTATTGCATTATTTAATAGGTTACTTAATATTACCGTCAATTCTGAATTATCTAAAGAAATATTTTTTAAATCACTTGTAACTCTATATTTATATTTAATTCCTAGCTTTTCAGCTCTTTGAGCTTTATTATAAAGTACAGCTTTAACTATTGTATTTTCTACATCAATCAATTTAGAGAATACTTCATTGTTCTCTACTAAGTTACCTATATATTCCTTAACCTTCTCTCTTACTTCTTCGGGTTTAGAAATTTGTACAATACTCCAAATAGTATTTAAATGATTTTTGTATTCATGTTCATTTGCTCTAAGCTTTCCCATTAAATCATTTAGCAGTGGATCAAAAGAAGTTTTTATTTCATCTTTTTTCTTTTCATTTAGAATATTATATAGAAAAACATAAAAGTAACAATTTACCCCAACTAATATTAATGCTAATATAGCTATTGGAATAACTATATTTGTTTCCATTAATTCATTACTTAGTAAAACTTTTATAAATAAGAAAAATACAAATAAGTTTAATACTATTATATTTATACTTTTATATTTTGAGAAAAACTCTGATAATCTAATTTTTTTATTTAATCCATTTTTGTTTAACAACAAAATTAAACTGCTCATTATAATTACAATTAATATACAATATGTTAATGGCTCTATATCAGTATCTCCCATTATTAAATGAACAATAAACATTGTAATTAATTCAAAAACTGCAACTATTAAAAAACTTACTACTAATTCTATAAAAGTCAGCAATGTATCTTTTTTTTCTAATTTACTAACTATAATTGCATTTAAAAATAATACACCAACTAATATTATAAGTTGATCTACATTATATACTCTAACTAAAACAACATAAAAACAAGTAGTTATAATTGAAACTATTGTTTTAACTTTAATTTCAAAAAATATATCATCTTTTATTATAATATTATATATTAATAGAAGACTTATTATTTCAATTAATGATATAACTATACTTGACACCGTCATTATTAAATCCTCCTTAAAAATGCTTGTCTATATGTGTAACTCAATAAAACAATATCTTCAGAACCTCTCATCTTAATACCCCATACCTTTTCATAAGTTTTTTCAATTTCTGTTACATATTTCATATTAACAGCAAAGGACCTATGTGTTTGAATTATTTCATCATCACTTAAACTTTTTAAAAGTTTAACTAAAGAAGTTCTTTTAATATTGTATATACCACTCATAGTGTGAATATAACAACATTTATCAATATATTCAATATAAATAATATCATTATGATATAATTTTATAGATATATTAGAATCAATATCTATAAATGAATACTTCCCCTCTTTAATACTCCTTAATGGTGTTGAATTTAAAAAAACATCAACAATATTTATTATATCCTTCTCCTTATATGGTTTTACAATAAAATCATAACAATGAATATTTTTAAATGCTTCTATAATATGTATAAGTTCACCCGTTACAAATACTATTCCAGTTAAAGAATGATTATCATGTTGTCTTATTTTTTTTGCAAGGTCTAATCCTGATGAATCTTTCAAGCGAATATCTATAAAGAATAAATGTACGTCTTTTTCACCAATTATTTTTAGTGCTTCTTTTTTAGACGCAGCTTCATATATTCTAACATCAACAAAGTTTGATTTAATTATCGATGCTAATGCTTCACGTTGAATTTTTTCATCTTCAACCAATAATATATTCATACCTATCCCCCTAAAAATACATATAAATATATTATAGTGCAATTTTAGACATTTTGCCATATCATTGGGATAATATCATATTTTATTTTAAATATTAATATTTCCCATTTAAATTCCACTAAAATTTAACTAAAATTATTTCAAAAATAAAGCAAGGTTATGTAATAAAAATACATACCTCGCTATAAATATTATATTAAATTTTATATACTAAATATCACTTAAACTATTCAGCATAAATATTTAAAGAAAATCCTCTACTTAACGCTTCTTTAGCATATTCCTTAGCCCCAAAAAGTGATAAATCTCTGTAATTTCCACATTGTATATCATTGGCTGCTGGTATTTCTGTAGCTTTTAACACTTCATTTAATGCATTTTCTATTGCGATTTTTATCTCAATAGTTCCTCTATCGCCAAAAATACTTAAATAAAAACCTGTTCTACACCCCATTGGTGATAAATCTATTATACCTTCTAAGTTATTTCTAAGCTCATATGCTAATAAATGCTCTAATCCATGCATTGCAGCAGTTCCAAATGCTTCTTTGTTAGGTTGTAAGAACCTAATATCAAACTTTGTTACAGAATCACCTTGTGGTCCATTTAATACACAACATTTTCTTATATATGGAGCTTTAACCTTTCTATGATCTAACTCAAAACTTTCTACTTTATTCATTTTTTATCCTCCCATACATCATATAACTTTTTTATTATTAATTGAATTTATTATTGTATTTATATTTTCATGTACTCTTCTTGCTACATATGGATTATTCATTGTATATAAATGAATTCCCTCTACCCCACTAGAAACCAAATCTACTATTTGCTCAACTGCATATGCAATACCTGCTTCTCTTAGAGCATCTTTATCATATTCATACTTATTCATTATTTTAATAAACTTTTCAGGAATATAAGCTCCACATAAAGATGCCACTCTTTCTATTTGCTTCTTATTTACTACTGGCATAATTCCAGCTTGAATTGGTGATTTAATTCCTAATTTTTCTTTTTGATCTAGCATATTGTAAAAATAATTATTATCAAAAAACAATTGAGAAATAAATTGAGTAACCCCCATTTCTTCCTTTATTTTTAAATGTAACATATCTTCTTTAATATCTCTCCCCTTAACATGCCCTTCTGGATAACATGCTCCTAAGATATTAAAATCCCCTCTATTTTTTATATGAGATATAAGCTCATAAGCATAATTAAATTCTCCTTTAGGATCTTGTCCAACAGGAATATCCCCCCTTAAAGCTAGTATATTTTCTATTCCCTTCATTTTTAAATCATCTAAGATTATATCTATTTCTTCTTTAGTAGATGATATACATGTTAAGTGAGCTACAGATTCTACTCCATACTTTTCTTTTATAACTGAGGAAAGTTCAGTCGTTCTATTATCAGTTAAACTACCACCAGCCCCATAAGTTACGCTAATAAAATCAGGCTTTAAATCCTTTAATTCCTCTAAAGTATTATAAACAGTACTAATTGATGATGTAACTTTTGGTGGAAATATCTCAAAAGAAAATACTAACTCCTTACTATTAAACAATTCATTAATTTTCATAAAAATGCCCCCTTTAAATTAGTGTTAATGTAAAGTTTATTACAATAACTTTATACTAATGACTAAAATTCATTAATAAATTTTTACTCTTATTATTGCTTATTCTTTATTGTAAAATAAAAAAACCTAAAGGATATTTCCCTTAGGTTAAAATAACTATGCCTATAAAAATACCCTTATCTATCAGCTTAAAGCTGTGGAATTAGCACCACGTTCAACTAGTAATAAGTAACAAATGATAGGTGGCAAATTAATATTAATAACTTGTCACTTATCACTTGCAACTTGTCACTATCGACAGGTTGCTGGGTTTCAACGGGCCAGTCCCTCCACCACTCTTGATAAGACTTTATTACATTATAAAAAATTTTTCCTAATTTGTAAATAGCTATTTTAAATTTAAAATTTTATTAACAACAATAATATAGAAATAATACTACAAGTTAAACTAATTATACTTATAAAATTTACTATTTGCTTGGTATTTAAACCTTTTGCTTGAAGCCTATAATGAATTTGACTTCTATCAGCTTGATATATTGGTTTTCCTTCTGAAAACCTCTTAAATATAACAAATATATTATCAAATATTGGAACAGCCAAAGCTAGAATTGGTATCATTAAACTCAATATAGTTGCTCCTTTAAACGCCCCATCTAAAGCAATTATACTTAAAATAAATCCTAAAAAATTAGCTCCTGAATCACCCATAAATACCTTTGCTGGATACTTATTATAAAATAAAAATGCTAATACAACACCTGCTGTTATAAGCGAAAATAACAATGAAGGTCGTTGCCCTAATATTATAGCAGTTGCTGCAAAGGTCATTGCTGAAATAAAAGATAACCCTCCTGCTAAACCATCCATTCCATCTGACCAATTTATAACAGTTGTAACACCAAAAATCCATGTTATTGTAAGTACAAATTGAACTATAGGGGATAATGTTATATATTCATCCGTAAATGGATTTGTAAATCCTTCAAATGAAATCCCAGACTTAAATACAATTACTGCTGCTAAAAGTTGAATTATTAACCTAGGAGTAATTCCAAACTCTTTCCCTATGCTCTTATAGTAATCATCTACTACTCCTATTATTAATATTAATAATGCTCCTATAAATATTCCATATTTTTCATCAAAGTTATAATTATAAAAAGCAATAAAATAAGCTAGAAAAAAACCAATAAACATAGCAATCCCTCCACAAAGCGGAGTTTCACCTTTATGCTTTTTCCTCTCAGTAGGTTTATCAGTAAAATTATATTTAAACGCTAATTTCATAAGTATTGGTGTCAAAATAAATACTGTAGAAAAAGCTATTATTATCGCTAGTAAATATTTCATTAAGATTCTCCTTAAAATTTATCATAATGTGTAATATCATGTATTATAATTAGCATTATACTATTAATTTAATTTATTATCAAATATATAATATTAAATAAAATTTAAGGGAGTTGCAATAAAGCAACTCCCTATTGTGATAATGTAAAAATCTACTCTGCTCTTGCGTTAATTATATCTTTAACCTTCATTAATCTAGTTAAGGCTCCTCTTTCATTTTCATCAAGTTTCATTCTGATAAACTTAATTGTTTCTTCTAATTGAGGAATTGTCATATACTCAAGGGCATTAACTCTTCTTCTTGTTTTTTCAATTTCATCAGCCATTAACTGTGTTGACTTTTCAACCTCAGCTAGTTCAAGTAACTTTGGAAGTATTGATTCTAACTTTCCTATAGCATCATCTAATTCAGAAGATGTATTAGCAAATCCATATGGGTAAATGCTTCCTTCGCTATCTTGTAATTGTCTGTGGAATTTCATTTGTGGAACATTAACACTCATTATGTTTTTAGTTCCTACTTCAACAGATACACTATCTTTTGGATAAGCAACTGCTTCTTCTAAGAATTCCGAACTCATTACAGCACTTGCCATAACGAAATCTTTAAATGAACCTTCTAGTTCAGCTTCAACTGATTTTCTAAGCTCATTATTATATTTAACAAGATTAATGAATTGTCTCATTAATTCGTCTTGCTTATCTTTAAGAAGCTTATGTCCTCTTGCTGCAGTAGTTAATCTCTTCTTCAGCTTAGATAGCTCCATTCTAGTAGGATTGACATTTAACTTTGCCATATTCTACTCTTCATCTCCCTTTGGCATATACTTTTCAAGATATTCATCTCTGATTCTCTTAAGTTCAGTCTTAGGAAGAATCTTAAGTAATTTCCAACCTAAATTTAAAGTTTCTTCTATTGATCTATTTGTTTCAAATCCTTGAGAAACATATTGCTCTTCAAATGCTTCTGCAAATTTAGCAAACTTCTTATCTGTTTCTGATAATGCAGATTCACCTAAGATTGCTGATAATTCTTTAGCTTGCTTACCTTGTGCATAAGCTGAGAATAATTGGTTCATAGTATCAGCATGATCTTCTCTAGTCTTACCTTTACCTATCCCCTTATCCTTAAGTCTTGAAAGTGATGGCAATACATCTATTGGAGGCATAATTCCTTTTTTGTATAATTCTCTTGAAAGAATTATTTGTCCTTCTGTAATATATCCAGTTAAGTCTGGGATTGGGTGAGTTTTATCATCTTCAGGCATTGTTAATATTGGAATTTGAGTGATAGATCCACCTCTTCCATTAATTCTACCTGCTCTTTCATATAATGTAGAAAGGTCAGTATATAAGTATCCTGGATAACCTCTTCTACCTGGAACTTCCTTTCTAGCTGCAGAAACTTCTCTTAACGCTTCAGCATAGTTAGTAATATCAGTCATAATAACAAGAACATGCATATCTTTTTCATATGCTAAGAATTCAGCAGCAGTTAATGCCATTCTTGGTGTAGCTATTCTTTCAATAGCTGGGTCAGAAGCAAGGTTCATAAATAATACAGCATTATCTATAGCCCCAGTCTTCTTAAATTCATCAACGAAGAATTGAGATTCCTCAAAAGTAATACCTATAGCAGCAAATACAACTGCAAAGTTAGCATCTGAATTTAAAACAGTCGCTTGTCTTGCTATTTGTGCAGCTAATTGTGCATGTGGAAGACCTGAACCAGAGAAAACTGGTAACTTTTGTCCTCTAACAAGTGTATTTAATCCATCAATTGCAGATATCCCTGTTTGAATAAATTCTGATGGGAAATTTCTTGATACTGGGTTAATTGCTTCACCGTTAATATCTAATTGCTTTTCTGGTATTATCTTTGGCCCCTTATCAATTGGATGACCCATCCCATCAAATACTCTTCCTAACATATCTTCTGATACGCCTAATTGAAGTGGCTTTCCTAAAAATCTAGCCTTAGTTCCTTTTAAGTTAATCCCTGAAGATCCTTCAAATAATTGAACCATTGCTTTAGAGCCATTAACTTCAAGAACCTTACCTCTTCTTAATTCACCAGTTTGTATTTCAACTTCAACTAGTTCATCGTACTTAACGCCGCTAACTCCTTCAACAACCATTAAAGGACCAACAACTTCTGTTACTGTTCTGTATTCCTTAAGCATTAAGAACCCCTCCTTCGTTGATTAAAGCATCAATGTCAGCTCTTAATTCAGCAGCTATATCATCCATCTTAGCTATATCATCTTCGTGGATATATTTACTTCTTGCAATCTTATCTCTTACTTCTAATTCTAAGATTTTATCTAAGTAAACTCCTGCTTCTAAAGCTCTTTCAGCTTCTTTTCTAAATAATAATACAAGCTTTAACATCTTATATTGTTTATCTAATGAAGTATAAGTATCTATTTCATGGAAACCATTTTGTTGTAAATAGTCTTCTCTTATAGATTTAGCAACTTCTAATTTTAATCTATCTTTTTCTGATAATGCATCTATACCAACTAAGCTTACAATTTCTTGTAATCCTGATTCTTCTTGAAGTAAAGCCATTGCCTCTTGTCTTAAAGTAGACCAATCTTCAGCAACCGTCTTATTTAAGTATCCATCTACAGTATCAGCATATAATGAATATGAATTAATCCAGTTTATAGCTGGGAAGTGTCTCTTATATGCAAGTTGTGCATCTAATCCCCAGAAAACTTTAACTATTCTTAAAGTTGATTGAGTAACTGGTTCTGAAAGGTCTCCCCCTGGAGGCGATACCGCACCGATTGCAGTAACAGCACCTTGTCTTCCATCTTTACCTAAACAAACAACTTTACCAGCTCTTTCATAATAATCAGAAAGTCTTGAGCCTAAGTATGCTGGATAACCTTCATCCCCTGGCATTTCCTCAAGTCTACCTGACATTTCTCTTAATGCCTCAGCCCATCTTGAAGTAGAGTCAGCCATGATTGATACTGAGTATCCCATATCTCTGAAGTATTCAGCTATTGTTATACCAGTATAAATACAAGCTTCTCTAGCTGCAACTGGCATGTTTGAAGTATTAGCTATAAGTACTGTTCTCTTCATTAATGATTCGCCAGTTTTAGGGTCTTTAAGTTCTGGGAATTCGTTAAGAACGTCTGTCATTTCGTTCCCACGCTCACCGCATCCAACGTAAACAACTATTTCAGCATCTCCCCATTTTGCTATTTGGTGTTGAACAACTGTTTTACCTGCTCCGAAAGGACCTGGTACAGCAGCAGCTCCACCTTTGGCTACTGGGAAAAATGTATCGATAACTCTTTGACCTGTAGTCATAGGAGCTTCTGGCTTTAATTTTTGTGCATAAGGTCTACCTTTTCTAGCAGGCCATTTTTGCATAAGTTGAACTTCTCTATCTCCTTTAGCAGTTTCAACAACACAAACTGTATCTACAACTGTAAAGTCTCCTGATTTAATTTCTTTAATAGTACCTTCAATTCCGTATGGAACCATTATTTTGTGTAATACAACTGCAGTTTCTTGAACTGTTCCGATTACATCACCAGCTTCAACTTTATCTCCAACTTTAACTGTAGGATTAAAATTCCAAACTCTTTCTCTATTTAATGAAGTAACTGATACACCTTTTGTTAAGAATGGTGATTGAGCTACTTTTTCAAATGCATCTAGTGGTCTTTGTATTCCATCAAACATTGACTCTATAAGTCCTGGCCCAAGTTCGATACTTAAAGGTTCTCCTGTTGTAACAACTGGGTCCCCTGGCCCTATTCCTGTAGTTTCTTCGTAAACTTGGATAGATGCCTTATCGCCTCTCATTTCAATGATTTCTCCGATAAGACCCTTTTCTCCAACCTTAACCATATCATAAATATTTGCTTCGTCCATTCCTTCAGCAACAACTAAAGGACCTGCAACCTTGATTATTTTTCCGGTCTTCAACTCTCTAACCTGCCTTCCTATAAAATATTTACACCAACAGCTTTTTCCACGCTATCGCTTATTCTCTTTGAACCTATGTTTAAAGTTCCTTGATTGCTTGGAATTAATATTACAGCAGGAAGCATTTGCTTATTGTAACGCTCAATTGTTTCTTCTATTGTTGCTGCAACTTGTTCTGTTATAAAAATAACTGCGTATCCATTCATAGCCATTCTATCAACAGCAATTCTAGCCTCATCAGCTTCTACTACTGGAAATACATCAATACCTATAGCTTTGAATGCTAAAACCGAGTCTTTATCACCAACTACTCCAATTTTCTTATACATAAATATCACGCAGCCTTTCTCTTATTACTTCCTCAGCAATATTATTAAGCTTACCTACCATAATAATTCTTATTATCTTAATTTCTGTTTCTTTAGCATAAATGTATGATAAAATCCTTTCAGGTCCAAATGTTACTAGCTTACCAGTTTTCATAAGATCCATAATGTAATTATCACTTAATTTTTCTAAAAGATTTGCTGAATTTGTAGCTATGTACCCTTCAACACCATCTTTTATTAAATCAGAATATACACTTGTGCTTAATTTTGAAATAATATTTTCTGGTGTTTCATTTAATATAGATACTAATGTATCTTTGCTTATAGATCCACCGCTAACTAATACTTCTGAAGCAAACTCTCTTCCTTTACCTTGCTTTTTAATTCTTAACAAAGTTCTAATATTTGTAGCATCGATAATTGCATTTACAAGTTTATCTGTAAATTTATAATTTAAAGATTTCTTTATTTCTACTAATTCTTTAAACATATATCTATCTACTATAATATCAATTTTTTGAGGATCTTTATTTACTTCAAAATCAGCTATAACTTCTAGAACTGCTTTTTCAACATTTCCTTTTAAGTCTCTGAAATTATCTGTATCAATCTTTCTCTTTAAATCACTTAAATCTTCTTTTCCTAAATCTATTAGCATATTTGAAAAATCTTTATTTAAGAACTTTCCTTTTAATAAAACCTTAATATTATGGTATTTATATTTAATGCTCATTAAATCTACGATTTCTTTTACTGGGCATAGTTCATAAACTAACTTATAAACCCTTTTAAGTTCAGTACTTAAAATTTCTTCATAATCAGTAGCTCTTTTAACATTGCCCATTATATTTGCATACTCAGTTTCCCCAAGTATTTTTAAAACCTCGTCAGCAGAATTAGCTTCTAACATTCTTTCTACTTTGGCCTTATCAAGGAGTCTTGTTTCCAATACCCAAATTCTTGAAAGAGCTTGAGTAAATTGCATTACATCCATACTACCCCTCCTTAATTAAATAACACCTTTGCCACTTCAAACTCTAACTCATCTCTTAATGAGCTTACTAAAGCTTCATAAGTGCTATTTATTTCTATGCCATTATTTTCTAAGATAAAACCACCTTTAAATTTACCTGGAGTTTCACTTAAAGTTATTTGTGCATTTACTTTCTTATTTAATTCTTCAATAAACGCTGCATCTACAAACTTTAATCCTTGCTCATTTAAAACTAATGTTTGCTTGCCGCTTAAGTTCATTGATAAAATTGTATTTTTTAAAAAGTTTAAGAATTCTTCTTTAGATAAATTTGTTAATTTATCTATGCTTTTTTCAAAAACTTCATTAATAATTTCTTGCTTAGCTGCTAATTTGTTATTTCTAACTTTTAATTTAGCACTAGATATTACTCTTTCTTTTTTAGATTTTGCTTCAACTTCAGCCTTATCTAAAATTTCTTTAGCAATTTCATTTGCACTGCTTACTTTTTTAGAAATAATTTTATCTTTCTCTTCAGCAGCAGTAGCTAAGATTTTTTCCTTTCCAGCTTCTGCATCCTTAAGGATTTTAGAAGTTATATTTTTTACATTTGACATAATTTATATCTCCAATCTTATATTGACGCTAATTTTATATTGCGTTGTAAAATTACATTGCCATACTTACTAGCATGAATGATATAACGAATCCTAATAATGCATAAGTTTCAACCATAGCAGCTAAGATAATTCCCTTAGTGTTATGTTCTGGTCTCTTAGCTAATATTTGAATACCTGATGCAGCAACTCTACCTTGAGCTATACCTGAATATAAACCTGCTAAAGCGATTGGTAAACAAGCACCTACTAAATATAATCCTTGCTCTAAAGACATTCCTGGAGCCATCTTAGTGTAAGCAACGAAACCAACAACGAAACCATATAAACCTTGAGTACCTGGTAATAATTCTAATACTAACGCTTTACCGAACTTTTCTGGTTCTTCTGTAACTAATCCTGAAGCTGCTTCCCCTACTAGTCCAACACCTTTAGCTGAACCTATTCCTGATAAACCAACTGCTAATGCAACACCTAAAGCTGCAAATATTAAACCACCATTATTCTCCATAAAAAATTGTATCCATGTATTCATTTTTAAAATCCTCCTAATTTTCCTTTAAATTCATATATTTTTCTGATGCTTTAAATGGAGTAAATGCTTTTCCTCCACCTTCATAGAATTTTGAGAAATATTCTACATATTGTAATCTTGCTGTGTGAACATATGCTCCTAATAAACCTAATAATAGGTTAAACACATGAGCTGCTACGAACACAAGTGGTAATAATATTATTGCTGGACCAGTTAACGACTTCATTAATAAGTTTAACGCTCCTGCAATACATCCACCTGATAGCCCTAATGCCATAAGTCTTGTATACGAAACTAAGTCACCAATATAACCTGTTATTCCATATAAAGCATATAATCCTTGACCTATTTGAGCACCTTTTGTCTTTTCTTCTCTACCACCAGTTAATACTATTACAATCATACCAAATATCATTGCTGCTATTGCAATATATTTAACTATTGATGGCCATCCTAACATTATACAACCAGCTAATACACCAATTGATATTAATGTTATTAACCATGAACCAACATCATAAAATGCATCCCTTGGTTTTCCTGACTTAATAAGTGTATATGCTTTTATGCATAAACCAAATAATATTTGTATAACACCAAATACTATAGAAGCTACTAAAAGAGTATTAACATCTTCAGTTGGATTTATAAGTCCATGTATTTTTACTGCATCACCAAAGAATGATCCATAAATTAATCCTATAGCTATTGTTGGTATACTTAAAAATAAGAAAAATCTAGCAAAATCTTCATTTTTACTACTTAATTTTAAGAATTTCATTGCACAAAATGCAGCAATTAACATTACTAATCCGTATCCAACATCAGCAACCATCATCCCAAAGAATATTAAGTAAAATGGCACTAATAATGGAGTTGGATCAACTTCATTATATTTTGGTAAACTATACATTTCTGTAACAGACTCGAATGTTTTATTAAGTATTCCATTTCTTAATTTAACTGGAACTTCCTCAATTTCATCCTCTTTTACATCTTCAAATGATATATAATAATCATCATTTAAAACTTCTTTACATATATTTTGTAATTTTTCATTATTTTCTACTTCACACCATCCTTGAATTGCAACAGTATTAGTAGTTCTTAAGAAGTTATTTGAAGCCTTATATCTTAAAACAGCGTTTGTAAGATAATCATAAACTAACTTCATTTTATTGTAGTCTTCTTCAAAAGAAGCTACTTCTTCTTTTACAAAGAATATTTTAGACTTTAATTCTTCTATTTCATGAGCATGATTTGTTATAATCACTTGTGGTATTTCATTAAACTCTGATTTAAATGAACTAAATCCAAATCCTCTTAAAATGTTTAATACTTCATCATGTCTTTCACTTAAAGACACAACTAATATGTTTATATCATTATTACCTCTTGAGATAATTTCAACATATTCAGAATCTAAACTTTTATTAAGTTGTTCTTCATATTGTTTTGAAATACTTCCAATAAAAGTTGATACCATGTTTAGCTCATTTAGAGCTTCAAAAGAAATATCTAAGGCTTGCCATGGATTTAAAACTTCAATTTCACCTTCTAGCTTAGTAATCTTACTTTCTATGCTATGAAGCTCATCTTCCTTTTCCTTAACTTTCGAATAAATCTCATTCCAGTTAATATTTTCAACTGCTTTTTCTAATTCATCAATAGTTAAGTTTTCCTTGTCATCCTCTAATGCCTTTAGTCCTGACTTTTTAGGTATATAGTGAGTTAAAAAGTCTAGAGTAGTTTTAGCCTTTGATAAATCTTCTTCGTACTTTGCAATTCTTGAATCTACTTCATCCTTATTAAGAGACTGTAACTCTTCATTGGCCTCTAACAAGTTTTCATCTTGTAAATTTATAAACTCTACATTTGAAAAACCTTGTAGCCTACGAAGAAGTTCTTCTTTTTTAGATTCAAAAGTAAGCAAAGTGAATTTGTTCATCTTAACTATTGCCATGAATCTTCACTATCCTCTCAACAACTATATTAATAGCATTATCTTTTAAATCTTGAGACATATTACGTATAGCCTCTATTTCTTTATCTCCCATCTTTAAGATAGGTTCAGCATTGCTATTTCCTTCTTCTAAAGCAGCATTTAATAAGTTATTAGCTTTTATTTTAGCTTCACTTACTATTTGATCATATTTAATATCAGCTTCTTTAGTCGCATTGCTAATAATTTCTTTTGCATTTTGTTTAGCATCTAAAATTATTGTTTCAGCTTTTTTCTCAGCTTCCTTTATCTCATTAATTGCTTCTAATGCCAAAGTCTCACCACCTTTACTATATACAAGTTGGATAATATAAATATTAATACTTTATATAGTATTAATTACTTTTTATCTCCTTATTAATTATACACTGTTTTTACAATTTTTCAACTTTTTTTTATTAACATTTCCTAAACAACACTTTAATATTAAAATAATTATCTGTTTATTAAAAATTTATTTATTTTATTAATATTATTTTTATAATATCAATTCTTCTTTAATCTTCTAGTTATATCAATCATTTCACCTTCGTATGAATATAAGAAATATACTTTTTCTTTCCTTATACTATTATTTTTTATAAATTCATTTATATTTATACTAAAACTTTCAATGTAATAATCTTTAAATGAGTATTCTTCTCTAAGAAAATCCTTAATTTCATTTTCAACACTCTTTTCTACTCCTTTCCCCAAAAACTCAGGCATTCCTCTTCTTTTATTAAATAATAAATAATCATATTTTATTATGTCTCGTAATATTTCACTATCTAACTTTGTTATATCCATATTAAAATCTAAAAATACTCTATAATACTCACTATTTCCTATATTTCTATCAAAATATCCCTTTTTATCAAAATAATTTCCTAACTCTAGATAAAAATCGTAAGGTGTTTTAAAACTATTTATTAAAAATTTTATTATATTATTAAATTTCTGAGAATTATAGTATTTATCAACCATATTTTCTATTTTTTTTAATATTAAAAGTTCATCATATGATATATCATTAGTTTCTAATATTTCATATGGAGGATATGGTGAATACTTCATTCCATATTCTTCAGCTTCTTCTCTCATAGAAGATCCTCTAAGTAATTTTAAAAATCCTAACTGAATTTCTTCTGGACCTATACTATAAACATCATTAAATGATTTTTTAAATGATATTATATCTTCTCCTGGCAATCCAGCTATTAAGTCTAAATGTTGCTTAATATTTTTAATCTCCAATAGTTCAACTACCTTTTCTTTTATATCACTAAAATTAACAAATCTATTTATCTTATTTAACACTTCATCATTAGTTGTTTGTACTCCTACCTCAAATTGAAATCTATCTTTAGGAGCCTTTCTTAATAATTCTAACTCTTGTGGTTTTAATATATCTGCAGAAATCTCAAAGTGGAATTGTGTATTAGTATCTGCATTAATTAAAAATTCCCATATAGCCATTGAAAATTTAAAATTGCAATTAAATGTTCTATCAACAAACTTAACTAATCTAACTTTTTTATCTATAAAATATTGCAGTTCTTTTTTAACTCTTTCTATATTTAAAAATCTTACACCATGTGTAGTAGAAGAAAGACAATATTTACAATTAAAAGGACAGCCTCTAGAAGCTTCATAATAAACTATTTTATTATCTAAATTTTCATCTTCCTTATACGGAAATACTATTTCATCCATATTCATCAACGGTCTATTACCATTGCTAATAACTTTATTATTTTCTTTAAAATATAAACCTCTTACATCTGTTATATTTCTATTGCCTAATAAATATTCTACAAACTCTCTATAAGTTTTCTCTCCCTCACCTTGAATTACATAATCTCCTGAAAGCTCTTTTAAGATATTTAAACTATCATAAGAAACTTCAGGTCCCCCATAAACAATTTTTATATTCTTATCTATTAGCTTTATTAAATTTGACAACCTTTTAACTACTTCTATATTCCAAATATATGTTGAAAACGCTACTACATCTGCCCTTTCTTTAATTATTTCTTCTAATATTTTTTCATCTCTATCATTTATTGAAAATTCTCTTATTTGACATTCGTAATTTATATCCTCCGTAAATGCCTTTAAATACCTAACTGCTAAATTGCTATGAACAAATTTCGAATTTATAGCTGTTAATAATACCTTCATTTTTTTCTTCCCTTCATCTATTCATTTTATTTTTTTACCTTTTACAAAAAAAATATCTTCCCAAACTTTTTCTTCTTTTATATCGTATATATCACCCAACATTTTTTTTGTATCATCTATATTTGATTTAGAGATTGGGTTTAAATTTTTAAACTCAAACTCTTTTGTTTTACCTGATGGTAATACTGCCATAACTTTATTATTTGATACTTCTCCAATTTCTTTATTTATGTCCCATATATATATTTCCCCTCCAACTTTAACTAACTTACTAGCTTCTCTAATTAAATTAAACTTACTAGACTCTCTCCATATACTACTTAAATAAAAAAACACTGTACACGTGTCATATCCTCCATTAGTAGTTTTTTCATCAATTGCACCTTCTAATAAATCTACAGAAACTTCATCTATAGCATCTTTTGAAATATTATATATTACTCCATAGCTTTCCCCAACATCTAATACATCTCCAGTTAATTTTATATTGCTTAAGTTTAATATAATTGTTTTTCCCATAAATACCACTCCCTAAAATAAAAAAATTTAATTCTTTATAGATTTTACTATTATATGTATATAATTATGTAACTTATTTTAAATTAAATCATATTTTTTATTATGTATTCAGATTTAGTAGTATTTACTCTTACCCATGTATATTACCTCATTTAGTTACATTAATGCAAAAAAATATTTTGAAAATAACTTTCAAAATATTTTTTAATATTCTTATTTACTTTTTTTTATTTTACTCTTATACATTATAACTATTATTATTGCCATTACGAAAACTATAATAAATGTCCAAATTATATTCGGCAAATTAAATATAGTTGTATTTATTTGTCCACCTATTTTATATAAGCAACCACCCTTACTATCTAATATATATATATTCGCATCATTGTACTTTATTTTCTCTATATGACTATCTTTATCTAATTCCACTATTACTTTAGATGTATCATTTTCAGTTAAAACATATATATAGTTATCTACATTATCAGCAAATATTACAGTATCTTTAGGGAAGCATTTTCCTTCATAGTCGATAGTTAATCCTTTTAATGAAGCTACTTTATCATGTTGATATCTAGGCCCTAAAGTAACTTCAGTTGGATGGTTAGCTATAACAAAAGAAAGTTTATTAGTTCCATCTGAAAATCTTGGAGAAGTAATTGGATCTCCTCCACTAAAATCTGGCCAACCATACCAAGCTTTTTCCTTTATATCATATATATAATCAGCATCATCTTTAACAGCCCTTAATCCACTATCTTCCATACCTCCAACTATAGCTGTTAGTTTCCCTAGACTATTTATCGCTAATCCTTCAACATTTCTAATTCCTGTAGCATATGTTATAAATTCATTACTATTTAAATCATATCTTAAAATACTTGCGTTACTTAAAACATTTTCTTTAATTTTCTGCCCTTCTATAACCTTTTCCCCAAATGGAACAAATGCATAATTATTATTATATCCTATGCCCGTTGATTCCCACTCAAAAGATGCTTTGTCCTCATTTTTATTATTTTCATCAACAATTCCAGAGTTAGTATTAGAGCCTATACTTATATACAAATAATCTCCATTCAAAATAATATTTGTTTTGTAATTTAATCCATTATTAGGTAAATTATTAATTAACTCTGTATATTGTTCCTTATTTACATCATACAGCAATACTCTATTGTCACTTGCAATTATAATATCATTATTATAGCAAGCTATATCATATATATTTAAAGACTTATCATATACTAAAATTTCTTCTTTATTATCTTTATTAATCATCTTAATAGTATTTTTAAATGCTATATATAAATTATTTTCTTTATCAAAATCAAAAGAAACTGCTCCTCCTAACCCCTTTGTATTTATAGACCAATCAACATTTTCATAGATAAGATTTAAATCATATCTATTGCTAAATTTATAAATTCCAAATGATAAACTAACAATTATTATAGAAAATATTAAAAACTTAAGAAATCTCCACATTACTCATCCCCCTTTATATTTTTATTTATATTTTCCCACTAACAAAATATTACTTAATAATTAAATAATAACTAGTTAATATCATATTATCTAATTTTACCGAATAAGTATTAATGTAATTCACTAAAATCTTTTAACTAAAATTTAATTTTAAAAGTAGACTTACAAACTTTACTTAAGGGGGCTAATTAACTTTGGAGAAGGATATATTTTTTAAAAATTCATTTTTTCTTACTGTTGCTAATATAACAACTGGAATACTAGGATTCATTTTTTCCATGTATTTAAATAATTTAGCTGGACCTGAAGGAGTTGCTCTTTATGGTTTAGTAATGCCTGTTTATAATCTGTTTATTTGCTTAATGACTGCAGGTATTATAGCTGCTATTTCTCAAAGATCTGCAATATATCAATCAAAAGGAGAATATAATAATTTATTTAAAACTATTCGTTCAGTTGCTTTCTTTAACATAATTTGGTCTATTGTTATAGGAATTTTAGTTTTCTTTCTAGCTCCATACATAAGTAAATATGGTATAAAAGATATAAGAACATTAAATGCCATCAAAGTTACCTGTCCTGCAATGGTGTTTATTGCACTTTCTAATATATTAAAAGGCTTCTTTTATGGAACCTCAAAAATTGTTGTTCCTGCAATTGTTGATATCTCCGAAAAAGCTATGAGAATTATAACTATCGCTTTATTAGTATATGTTTTTAAAGCTCAATCATTATCATCTTTAATAACACTAGCTTATGTATCCTTAGCCTTAGGAGAATTACAAAGTTTAATATTACTATTTTTTTACTACAAATACACAAAAAAAAGAATGCCTACTAGTAAAGAAATTCCTGAAAGTAAGGCTCAACTTATTTTTAATGTATTGTTAATTTATTTGCCTTTATGTTTAAACGGTTTTTTAGGAAATACATTTGCAACTATTTCAACATTAATTGTACCAAGACAACTAGTAGCTTCTGGACTTGATTATAGTTCTGCATTAAACCTTATTGGTAGATTTAATGGAATGGCTTTGACTATAGTAACATTTCCACTTATAGTCGTTAATTCAATAAATACATTACTTGTACCAGATTTATCACAAAGTATAAGTACTGGTGAATATTATAGTGCTTCACAAAGAATTAAGACTATTTTAAAAATTGCATTTTTATTAGGTATGGCTACTACTATCATTTGTCAACTTATTCCTGATTCATTAGGTCAAATGTTTTTTCAAAGAGATGATTTAGGTTTATATATTAGGCTTTCTTCTTTATCAGCACCTATTTTCTTTGTTGCTAATACAATGTTTGGAATTTTAAACGGCCTAAACAGGCAAAGTATAATTTTAAGAAACTCTATAATAATTTCACTTACTGAAATATTTTGTCTTTACTTCTTTACCAGAATACCTAGCATAAATATTTTTTCTTATATAATAACAATATTTATTACTTCTACTTTAGGATTAATAATAAACTTACGTGAAGTAAAAAAACATATAGAACTAAATTTATCAATATTTAATATAGTGATCTTCTCTCTTACTGGAATATTAGTTTATTTAATGTTGAAGTTATTTACAACTAGATTATTAGATGGATTATTTTTAAGTAAGAATATAATTGTAATAACTTTAACATTTGCTATTTTTGCATACCTAAGCAGATTTGGATTAGATGAAGATTAATATCCAATGAAATATTTATTAACAAAAAAGTTCATTATCCTAATTATAGATAATGAACTTTTAATAATTTTATTTTACATATTTTTCCTTAAAAACCTTGGTAATAAAGTAAATAATTTAGGTGAAATCATATCTAAATCCTTTTTATTTATGCCTCCAAGGAAAATTAAAGCACATAGATATATGATTCCTCCAACTCCCATAAGAATCAATATAACAAAAGCAGTTATAATTCTTCCACTTCCAATTATATTTGTAATTCTATCAATTGGAATTCTACAACCATAAATCCCTAAAGCCATAAGTGCTGAAGATATAGTAGGAATAATTGCTAATTTAAATATAGGGATTCTCATCTTAAATATTCTTATTAATCTTCTATGGTTTATAATAACAGGAAGTAAGAATGCAAAGAAGCTTGCAAAAATTGCTCCTAATATGTTTATATCCTTAATAGCCACTAAGAAATAATTAATAATAAACTTTATAATTATCCCTAATAAAGCTGTACTTAGTACTAAATATACTTTATTAATCCCTTGTAATATGATGTTTTGAATTGCAGATATGGACATAAATATCAATACTATTGAACCATACTTTAACATTTCATATCCAGCTGTTGTGTTAAATAGCATTACGTATATATCTTTACTTAAAATTGATAACCCTACTGCTGCTGGTATAGTTATTAAATAAGTTATTTTAAAACTATATGCCATTTGAGATTTTAACTCTTTTCTATTCTTTTGTATATACGCTTGTATTATTTTAGGAAATACCGCAGCGCTTAATGCAGTAACTAATGCAAAAGGCACATTCAATAATGTATTGTAATATCCTAATACACCATACAACCTTCTTGATTCTGCATTTGAAAAACCTGCTGCAAGTAATCTAGCTTTTACATTTATAGTATCAACTAGCCCTCCAGCATTTTGCAATCCAGCCACCATTATTATTGGTACACCATAAAATAGAAGCTTCCTTAATATTTTTTTATTGCTTATTTGCTTTTCAGATTTATCTTCTAGTTCAGCCTTACCTTCGTAATCAAGTTTATCATACATTATCAATATAAATATTAAAGCTGCAATTGCGCCTATTGTAGTTCCTACTGTTCCTCCTGCGCTGCCCCATTCAATGCTAATTTGAACAAATACATATGCAAATATTAAACTTAATACTATATTAACTATTTGCTCAAGCACTTGAGATATCGCTAATGTTTTCATATCTTCTGTACCTTGCATATAGCCCCTATATGTTGCTAATATACAGCTAAAAAATACTGTAGGAGCTAAAAACCTTAATGATAAAGCTGCTTCTGACCACTCTGTACCTGAAGCTATAACCTCAGCTAAAGCCATAAAAGCTATTGTAATAATAGCACCTATTATAGCTAAATATGTTCTTGCAACTTTCATAGCTCTTAGAGCATCTTCATGATGCCCTTGAGCTCTTAATTCTGATACAACCTTTGCAACTGCTGGTTGTGCACCTAAGCTTGTAATAGCTAATATAAAAACAAAATATGAATAACTTGCATTATATATTCCAATTCCATCTTGCCCTATAATAGCATTTAATAACGGTATATATGCAGCTGACAATATTTTAACAAGTATTCCTGCCACAGACAGTATAAGAAAACTACGACCCACTGACTTCTCTTCCATAACTTTCCCCTTTATACGTTCTTATATAGTAAATTTAAATACATCCTTCTTTATCTTCTTAAACATCGGTGGAAGTGCTTCTGCTATTGTCTTATTTTTTAAATATTCTAGCTTTCCATCTGCTCCCTTAAATATAAGCTTATATGCATAAAGGAACTGATAATTTAATCCAAACTTATTATCAAAGAATGAATTTAACTTTCTGTCTCCATATTTAAAATCACCTATTATTGGATTGCCTAAATGACTTAAATGAGCTCTAATTTGATGGCTTCTACCTGTAATCAGATCAATCTCAAGTAATGAATATGCTCCATTAGTTTGAACAGTCTTTACTTCCATAGAAATTTCTTTTGTATTAGGTTTCTTTTCATCATATACCTTTGATATATTTTCATTTTCATTTTTTGAAATATAACCTCTATATATTCCATCTTTTATTTTCCCTTTTACTAAAGCATTGTAATATTTTTTTACCTTACCTTCTCTTATCATCTCATTCATTGTTCTTAATGACTCGAAATTTTTTCCGAATATAACAACACCTGAAGTATTTCTATCCAATCTATTACATGGAGCTGGTGTAAATGTCTTTTCTTTCTCTGGTAAGTAATCCCCTTTTCCATGTAGGTATGATAATACATAATCAGTAAGTGATGCTTGTGCAGCCTTTTGATCTGGATGAACTAAAACACCAGGCCATTTTTCAACAATTACTATATTATCATCTTCATATGTAACCATAAGTCCACTATAATTTACTTTTATAAATGAATCTTCTTTTTTCTCTTGTTTGCTTTGGATATACCTTATCTCAATAATATCTCCTAATTCTAAAGAATAATTTTCTTTTTTCTTTACCCCATTTACCCTTATATCACCTTTTCTTAATGCTTTAAATATAGCACTTAAAGGTACATCTTTTAAATATTTTCTCAAAAACTTATCTAGTCTTTGCCCTGCCTCATTTGTTCCTATTTCAATTTTCAAAAAATCAACTCCTATATTATGTATATGAAACAACTCTTCTCTATTGGATCACAGTTGTAAATTCATCTTACCAAATCAAAGATTTAGAGATTCATTTATGAAACAACTATCCTCTATTCAATCAGAGTTGTAAACTCATTATTGTTATATAAATTCCCATTTTATTAGATTAATATTATTTTTCTAAGTTGTCAAATAATTCATGGCAACTTCACATTGAATTGCTACTCCAATAGGTAGTGCATCTTCATCTATGTCAAATAAACTATTATGTGCTGGATATATTATTCCTTTTTCTTCATTTCTAATTCCTAGGAAATAAAATACTGATGGTACTTTATTTGCAAAGTAAGCAAAACTTTCTACTCCTAATTTAGGGTTCTTTTGTACTTTAACATTTTCAGTTCCTATAATATTCTTAGCTGAATCCTCTAATATTTTCACCATATCATCATCATTATATAAACAAGGATATGATTCTTCTATTTCAATTTCTGCACTTCCTCTAAAAGTTGTACATACCCCATTGACAATTTCCTTTAATCTTAATTTAGCAAATTCCCTATCTTCATTTGTCATAGTCCTTATTATTCCACCTAATTTTACTTCATTAGGTATTATATTTTGTGCTGTTCCACCATGTATACTACCAATTGTTACAACTGCTGGATTAACAGGCTTTATCTCTCTACTAACTATACTTTGCAGTGAAGTAACAACATGACTTGCCATAACTATTGGATCAATAGCTGTATCAGGATAAGCTCCATGTCCTCCTGAACCCTTTATTGTAATATTAAAAGGATTAGATGCAGCATTTACTGTACCTCTTCTAACCATTATCATCCCTGCATCTAATGTTTCTTCAACATGTAATCCACACATAACATCTACATTTGGATTTGTTAAAACTCCTTCCTCTATCATCACCCTTGCTCCACCAGTAGTTTCCTCTGCTGGTTCAAATATCAACTTTATAGTTCCATTGAATTTGTCTTTATTTTTATTTAATAACTTTGCTGCACCTAATAAAATAGTAGTATGTCCATCATGTCCACATGCATGCATCTTTCCACTAATCTTTGATGCATAACTACAAGACTTTTTATCCTGCATTGGTAATCCATCAATATCTGCCCTTAAACCTATTACTTTCTTATTTTCCCCTTCTTTAGTACCTTCTATTATTCCACATACACCAGTCCCAGCAAATTCTTTAAAGGTAATTCCTTCTTTTGTTAAAAAATCTTTTATAAATTTAGATGTATTAGTTTCTTCGAAGCCTAACTCTGGATATTGATGCAAAGTTCTTCTTATTTCAATTAATTCATCCTTAATATGATTCGCTTCTATATTAAAATTTTTCATAAATAAAAACTTCTCCTAAAAAAATTTACAGGCTTATATTAAAAAATATAAGCCTATTTAGATTAATTATATATTATGCATGCTTTTTATTCAATTAATTTGATAATGTATCTCTTTTTATTTATCTTAACATTTTTTCCAACTCATACAATCTAAATCTTTCTGGCTGTTGGAACTCTGCTCCTGATGATCTTTTTTCTATAAGCTTTTTATACTCCTCAAATTGTGCATCTCCTAGTTTTTTTCTTATTACATTTAACTCACATTCTTGAATATATTCTCTTTCTTCTTGAGACAACATCATATATTTATTTAACTTTGAAATTATTTGATTTAAATTTTCCTTTTCATCCGTACTAATTAAATCACCATTCTTTTCAATAAATATTTCTAACTTTTTCCCTTCCTCTGGTGAATAAGCTAATGTTGCCTCTGTAAAACTATTTAAACTTATAGTAGTAATAATTACAAATAAAATTAACTTTATATATTTTCTATATTTACACATAATAAATCCACCTTTTGCAAAAGATTTTATATACTTATTATTACCCTTTTGCAGAATATTAATTAATATTACTTAATTAATATTATTAAGTTATTTTCCATTAATATTCTTAAAGAAAAACTTCTATCTATATCTTCCTTAAATTCTAATGTTATTCTATCTCCCTCTATTAACTTTACTTTTGCATCTCCATACTGTCTATGATATAAAGCATCACCTTTTTTTATTCCATAATCCACAGAATTACTTTCTTCTTCTAATCCACTTTCTAAAACAAATCTAGATATATCACTAAACTTACCTCTAATAGTTTTAGGTGAAAATACATATAAATTTTTAATAGCTCTAGTAATTGCAACATAGAAAAGCCTTCTTTCCTCTTCTAAATTCTCTTCTATTGATGATTTATGCGGAATTGTTTCTTCTACGCAATTAATAATAAATACATTTTTAAATTCCATACCTTTTACACCATGTATTGTACTGAGAATTACACCATCTTGAACCACTTTACTTTTCTCTATCTCTTCTTTAACGTTATCTACATGTGTTAAAAATTCTGATATATTTCTAAACCCTTCTATAGCTCCTTTAAATTCCTCTAACACATCTTCTAAGTCACTAAAATTTTGATTAAATTTACTTGCATATTCTCTTAGATAATCAATATACCCTAAAGAAGATATTATATATTGTACAGCACTTCCCAGAGAAATCTTATTAAGATACGCAATATCCTTCTTTAAATCATTTAACTTTTTTGCTTGAAATGGTGCAGTATCACTTTTATCTATAAGAATATCAAATACATTCTTATACTCTTTATAATTTCCTACATAACTTAAATTACTTTTACTAATATACCTAAATGGCTTATTTATTATAAAATTAAAGGCTTCTCTATTATATGGATCTATTGATAGCATTAAATAGTTTATTATATCTTTACATATAAAATGCTCAAAAAAATTATATCCTTTATCTAATAAGAAAAAAGGTATTTTTCTTCTTGTAAAAGTATCTATTAAACTTCTTGCTTCCATATTAGTTCTATATAATATAGCATTGTTACTATAATCTTCACCAATAAAGGATTTAATAATATTTACAATTTCTTCACCTTGCAAAAATTCATTATAAGGTTTCATAAATTTTATAATTCCTTTTTCAGACTCAAATGATAATATCTCTTTATTATTTCTACCTAAATTGTTATAAATTAACTTTTTAGACATATCAATTATATTCTTTTTACTTCTATAATTTGTTGACAAGTATACTTTTTGCCCATTAATAAAAGATTTATCAAACTCTACCATATATTCAGGCTTAGATCCTCTAAATGAATATATACATTGATCTTCATCTCCTACAGCAAACAACTCATTTCCATCATTTATCATTTTTAAAAAGGCTATTTGCAACTCATCACAATCCTGAAATTCATCAACTAAAACATATTTAAATAAATTTTTATATTTATTTAATATATTAGAGTTATTCTTAAATAGATATAATACTCTTACAGATAAATCATCAAAATCCCAAAGCTTTTCTTTTTCTTTATGCTTTTCATATTGCTCATAACACTCTTTAAAAATTTCCATAGATATTGATGGTGAAAATTCCTCTAATTCTCCTAATGATGTTTTAAATAATGATATGTTATTTAAAACATCTCTAACTTTATCATCATTTACATCATCAAAATATTTTCCTAATACCCCTTTTACTATTCCGTGTCCTTTACCAGCATCTATTATTTTTATATCAAAACCTTCTCTAAGTAAAATCTTATAAAATAATCCATGAAAAGTTCCAAAAAAAGGTGCTATATCTTTTTTAAAAATATTTTTGTATCTTGATTTCATATTCTCAGCAGCTGCTCTAGTGAATGTTATAACAATAATATTTCCAACCTTAACTTTTCTTTCTTCAATAAGATGATTAACTCTATTTATTATAACTGTTGTTTTACCACTTCCTGGAGCAGCTACTACTAATGTATTTTTACCTTTAATATTAATTGCTTTCATTTGGTAATTATCTAATGCTATTTTCATACATACTCCTTAAATATAATATACTTTAATTATTGACTTCATTATAATATAAATAACTATATTGTAATAATTTATATATAGATGTACAATATCTTTAGGTATTTTTCAATAAAGGAGATAAAAATGGAAAATTTAATGAGATTTGACGTTACTAACGAAAGAAATCTTACAATGCTTGTAGATTTTTATGAATTAACAATGGCTAATGGATATTTTAATAAAGGAGTAGAAGATAGAATAGCATACTTTGATATGTACTTCAGAAGAGTACCTGATGGCGGTGGATACTGTATCATGGCTGGAGTTGATCAACTTATTCAATATTTAAATAATTTATCATTTACTAAAAGTGATATTAAATACTTAGAAGAAAAAAATATTTTTTCAAAAGAATTTTTAGATTACTTAAGAAACTTTAAGTTTGAATGTGATGTTTGGGCCATTCCTGAAGGAAATCCTGTTTTTCCAAATCAACCTTTAGTAACAGTTAGAGGTCCTGTTGTACAAGCTCAATTTGTTGAAACAATGATACTTTTAACTATAAATCACCAAACATTAATAGCTACTAAAGCAAATAGAATTTGTAGAGCTGCTAATGGAAAAACTGTTATGGAATTTGGCTCAAGACGTGCCCAAGGTTATGATGGTGCCATATATGGTGCAAGAGCCTCTATAATAGGTGGCTGTGATTCTACTGCTTGTACAATTGCTGACAAATATTTTAACGTTCCTGCCGTTGGAACAATGGCACATAGTTGGGTACAACTATTTGATACTGAATATGAAGCTTTTGAAGCTTGGGCTCAAACATATCCTGACAATTGCTCTTTATTAATCGATACTTATAATGTTCTTAAATCTGGTCTACCTAATGCTATTAAAGTTTTTGATAAAGTTCTAAAGCCACTAGGTAAAAGACCAAAAGGAATAAGAATTGATTCTGGAGATATAACATACTTAACTAAAAAATGTAGAAAAATACTTGATGAAGCTGGTTATAACGATTGTAAAATAATTGTGTCTAACTCTCTAGATGAACATATAATAAGAGATGTTTTATCACAAGGAGCTTGTATTGATTCATTTGGCGTTGGTGAAAGACTAATAACTGCAAAATCTGAACCTGTATTTGGTGGTGTTTATAAACTTGTAGCAGTTGAAAAAGAATCTACAATAATTCCAAAAATTAAAATTAGTGAAAATAGTGAAAAAATTACTAATCCTGGTTTTAAAAAAATATATAGATTATTTGATAAAAGTACTGATATCGCAATAGCTGATGTTATTTCCCTAAATGACGAACAAATAGATGAAAACTCGGAACTTGAAATATTCCATCCAATTCATACATGGAAAAGAAAAAAAATAACCAATTTTTATGCGAAAGAATTATTAGTTAAAATTTTCGAAAAAGGTGAGCAAGTTTATTCTTCACCTTCAGTATTAGAAATCAAAGAATTTTCTAAACAAGAAACCTCTAAATTATGGCCTGAAATTTTAAGATTTGAAAATCCTCATACTTATTATGTGGATCTTTCACCAAAACTTTGGAAATTAAAACAAGAACTTTTAATGGAAAAAAAACACTAAAAAATATAATAGTCACTGATACCTTACTTCAGTGACTATTATATTTACTCATCTTTATACCCTACATATGCCGGAATTATATACTCCAAACTTTTATCTTCTGAATAAATAAAATCATCATCAATAATTTCTTTAAAAATAACCTTATCTCCTACTAAATGTTCAACAAAAGGACAAACTTCATTGTTATTTTTAGTTGGACTCATTGGACATTCATTACTACAACTTATCTTCTCCCTCTTACTTGACCAAAATGGACATTTACTCATAACCCATACCCCCACTTTATTTGTAAACAAAATTATCAGTCTATTATATATGCTTTTATACACAAATAAACTTTTCTTCCATTTCCAACAATGTCTTGTACTATTTATTTATAATATAACATATTTTCTCATTAAATCAATATTTTTATATTTTTTTGATAAAAAAATATCAATCTCCTCATAAAAGAAATTGATATTTTAAAAATATATATTCTATTTTTTAATAGCAGAGTTTTTAACAACTGATATTTTTATTATTTCATTTTGGAATGCTCTTAATAAAGCCTTTTCTAAAACTTTTTGTTGATCAAAGTTTTCAATATCTCTACATTCAGCAAAAACTTTATTCAATTCTCCATCAACATTTGTATATGTTAATGTCACATATGGCTTATCATATTCAACCTTTACTATCTTTAATCCCCAAGAAATTTGAGCATAATCACCATCTAGTGTTAACTTAGTTAAAGATTTTAATTTTTCATTTTCAGCATTTGGATCATTAATTATTAATAATTCATCACCAACTTTATACTTTGCCATATAAATCCTCCTTTATATTTATATTAATTCCAAATTATATTTTTTGCAATTAATATCATAATATGTAACTATTATTTCTAATTCTCCTTATAAAATATCATAATTTTTATAATTTTACAATAAAATTTTATTGAATTTTATTTATTAATTAATAAATATTATTGACAAATAATTATAACTTTTAATATAATATTATCAAATATATATAGGAAGGTGCACCTTATGGAAGATATAATTCTAACCTTTAAAGAAAAGAAATTAAAATTAACACCTCAAAGATTAGCTGTTTATCAATATCTAAAAAGCACTCGTGAACATCCTTCTGCCGAAACTATTTATAAAGCTTTACAACCAAATTATCCTACTATGAGTCTTGCAACAGTGTATAAAACACTAAAAACTTTAGTAGAAATTGGTCTTGTACAAGAAATTAACATTGGCGAAGGTAATTTTAGGTATGATGGAAATTGTAGTGAACATGGTCATATACAATGTATTAACTGCGGTAAAGTAGATGATCTATGCGATGTAGATTTTTCCCCTCTAAATAAAATGGTTGAAGAAAATACGCAATATAAAGTTAAATGGAATAAACTTTTCTTTTATGGTTTATGTAAAAATTGTCAGTAGAATTTTCTACTGGCTTTTTTTATTTTATAGAAGAATTTATTACCTAATATCTTCATATACTTAACTGAGGTGATACTATGTTTAATTTTATAACTATAAAAAAAAATACTCTTATAGCTTTCATTATTATATTTTTTTTAATAAATATAAGCATAATAACTATAATTAATACATATTTACAAAATTCAGAAACTCTATCTAATAAAATTTTAGAAAGCAACCAAGAATATGACTTTGATTGTGATGGAGAAAATGATGAATTAACAATTCTCTCAACTAATTCAACCTACTCAATAAAAATAAAAAACTCTACTGGCGAAATATTATTAAAGAGTAATAAATTTGATTACTCACTTTTAGATATAGCCCCCTCTTGTAGGATAAATATTTCCTACATAGATTTAAATCGAAATAAAATTCCTGAATTAATTATTAGCGGTTTTAAAAACAATAAACCAACTTTTTATATCTTCCAATGGATGGATAATAATTTTAAAGAAATTCTTTTTTCTCAAAATAATATTTTAGGAATCTTAGATTATAATAATTCTAGAACCCCAAAGTTATTTACAACTAATTCAGCTACTGGAGACAAAGGTACTAATAGCTATATATTAAATTCTAATTCAATAAAAGATATTACTTTTAGTAAGCAAACAATTCCATCATTAAACAATATTCAAACACTTATTAACCTTATTGAAGCTGATTATGAACTAGACGATGCTCCTGATATATTTACTTCATATATTCCAAGTGAAGAACTAGGAATCCTTTGGAATCTAGATAAATCTACTTATCGCTATTCTTTTCAAAAAGGTTATTTCTATGACATATCCTGGGATAATTCAGGAAAGTCAACCTCAATATACTGGGTACTTTCATTTGAAAAAATTAATTTTATTAATTCAAATACTACTCCTGAAGAACTCACTATGCATGTAAAGGTAAATCTAGAAGAACTAGACGAATATAAAATCTCTTCTATAGTAAAGAATTAAAATAAAAGGCCGCTATAAAAGCGGCCTAAAAGGGGGATGGGGGGGTTTAGCTTTAATGAAGATTTTCTTCATTAGCTATAGGAGAATACTCTCCGGTACAATAATAGTATTAACCTTTCTAAAAATTTTATTCATCTATTATTATTAATAATATTACTCATCAAAAGCTCCATCATTATACATGAGAATTATCTTATCTATAAAATCTCCTCTTTCTCCACCTACAATACTTCTAATAGCTTTTAACATTTTCATATTTTCATCATTTCTATCACTACTTCCTTCAAAAACACTACTATTAACGCTCTCCCCATTTTCATCTCTACCGCTATTATCATTGTCTTTATTCAAATTACTATTTTGATTTATTGAAGTTCCCATAGGATTCATATTTCCCATTAAATTTCCTAAATTTAAGTTATTAAAATCAAATCCTTGTGTATTCATAGATTGCAACAAACTACTTATTTGATTCATATCTATATTTCCGAACATACTACTTAATAATTGATTAGGATTTATCCCAAATGGTCCATTATTATATGTTTGTCTATTATTCATATTATTGCTTGCATTATTATTTATATTTGTATTATTTCTATTTTCACTTTTAACTTCACGCCTAGTATCACTTCTACTTTTATGCTTGCGCTTGGACATACAGCTTCCTCCAATTAATTTCTTTACTCTATTATATGTAATTAAATAATATATGTTTATAAATTAAGGCATTTTTTTGGAGGGTCATAAGACCCTCCATCCTCTTAACTAGCAGCAGCAGTTACTTTCACAACAGCAATTGTTTCCTACGCTATTATTTCCTCCAAATAGGCTACCATAGGATCCACCACATAGTAAGAATAATAAGATTATTAAATATGAGCAGTTATTATTAAGAAGTCCTGAACCACAGGCAATTAATAAGAATATAATTGGTGCTACACAATTATTTAACCCACCAAATATATTTCCACAGCATCCACCATTATTAACTACATTATTATTGCAGCAACAAGGCTCACAACAACAAGGTTCACAACAACATTTTTCACAACAGCATTTATTGTGTTTTTTCTTTGACATAACTATTCCCCCTTCCTAATAAATTATATTTGGTTACAACAAGATGCTAAATTATTTCCACAGTTTCCAAAATTACCGCATCCGAAGCTACCATTACATAAGAATAGGATAACTAGTAAGAATAAATATCCTCCACCACAATTTCCTAATCCACCAAAGAAACCATTATTTCCATAGTTTCCAGTATTTCCGCAACAACAATTACTATTTGTGTTACAGCAACATCCTGAGTTTCCAGCATATCCTGCATTTCCACCTTGTCCAGCATAGAATAAAATTAATAATATCCAGATCCAGCTTCCAAAGCCACATCCAAAATTACCACAATTTCCAAAACCACTACAGCATTGATCTACTGGAGGACAACTTGGACATTCAATGTCATTTAGTTCATCAATCATATCTTGCATACTAGGCATATTAACATTCCTCCTAAGGATTTGATTTTTTGTTTTTATACTATATACTATTCTTGTCCATGTTATTTGACACTATTTTTATCTTTATAATGATATTTTTCTTAAAATTTATTAATTTTAAGTTTTAGTATCTTTCTAACATTTCCCCTCTCTACTAATTATTCCAAACCAATATTAAATGTGATAAATAATGCCAAAATAAAATAGCTACCCACATTTGGGTAGCTATTTTACTAATTTTTAGCTTCTTCTGATAAATCTTCAAATATATTGTCTATCAACTCATCTTTTCCTTTTTTATTTAAAGATGAGAAGAAATAAAACTTATCTGTATTTCCAAGGCCTAATGTTTCCTTTATTAATTTTCTACTTTTAGCAAGTTCATTATTTGAAAGCTTATCACTCTTTGTTGCAATTACTATACAATCATAATCAAAATGTTTAATCCATTCATACATCATAATATCATCTGCTGTAGGTTTATGCCTTGAGTCAACTAATAATATAACTCTTTTTAATTCTTCTCTATCCGTTAGATAAGTTTCTATAGTTTTTCCCCAGCTTTCTTTTTCCTTTTTAGATACCTTAGCATAGCCATATCCAGGTAAATCAACTAAGTAAAAATCATCATTTATCAAGAAAAAGTTTATTAATCTTGTTTTACCAGGTGTTTGAGATACTTTAGCAAGTTTTCTTCTATTTGTTAAAGCATTTATTATAGAGCTCTTACCTACGTTAGACCTTCCAACGAATGCAATTTCATTTCTACCGTCAATTGGATATTGATTTCTCTTAACAGCAGATATAATAAACTCTGATTTTTTAATTATCACTTTTATCAACTCCGATTAATGCATTTTGTAATACCTCTTCAACATTATCAGCAAATATTAAATTTAACTTTCCTTTAATTGATGATGGTATTTCATCTACATTTTTTTTATTTTCTTTTGGTAAAATAATCGTATCAATTCCTATTCTATGAGCAGCTAAACATTTTTCCTTAACACCACCAATGGCTAATACTCTGCCTGTTAAAGTAACTTCTCCAGTCATAGCTATATTTCCCTTGACTTGCTTTTTAGATAAAGCTGATACTAATGCTGTAACTAATGTTACTCCTGCTGAAGGACCATCCTTTGGAACAGCACCTTCTGGTACATGAATATGAATATCATTTTTCTTATAGAAATCATCTTCTATATCATATTTATCACTATTAGCTCTTACATAACTATAAGCAGCTTTAGCTGATTCTTGCATTACTGAACCTAATTTCCCTGTTAATTCAAGTTTACCATTTCCTTTCATAACAGCTACTTCTACTGGTAATGTATCTCCACCATATGCAGTCCAAGCAAGACCAGTAACAACTCCAACCTTCTCTTTTTTATCATCATTTTCAAACTCAAATAAAATTGGCCCTAGATACTTCTCTAACTTACTTGATGAAACTGTTAAACTCTTCTTTTTACCCTTAATTAACTCGGTAATAGCTTTTCTAATTACCTTATTAACTTGCCTTTCTAAAGTTCTAACCCCTGATTCTCTAGTATATCCATTTACTATTTCTTTTATAGTATTATCTGAAATTTTTATTGTTTTTTCATCAATACCATACTCCTCCATAGCTCTCTTAATCAAATGGTTTTTAGCAATATGGAACTTTTCCTCATAGGTATATCCTGAAACCTGAATTATTTCCATTCTATCCAGTAATGCTCTAGGAATAGTATCTAATGAGTTAGCAGTAGTAATGAAAAGAACATTAGATAAATCAATAGGAACTTCCATATAAGAATCCCTAAATGTTTTATTTTGGTTTTGATCTAAAACTTCTAATAAAGCATCTGCTGGATTCCCTTTATAGTCTGCACTTAATTTATCAATTTCATCTAATAAAACCAATGGATTACTTACTTTAGCTTCTTTTAAAGCATAAACTAATCTTCCTGGCATAGCACCAATATAAGTTCTTCTATGCCCTCTTATTTCCGCTTCATCACGAATTCCTCCCAATGAAATTCTCACAAACTTTTTGTTTAATGACTTAGCTACTGATTTAGCAATAGAACTTTTCCCAACTCCCGGAGGTCCTACTAGGCATAAAATTGGTCCCTTTAGGGATTTTGTGTATTGTTTTACTGCTAGATACTCTAAAATTCTTTCTTTTACTTCTTCTAATCCATAATGTTCTTCATCAAGTATCATTGAAGCCTTTTCTATATCAAAAGAATCTTTAGTAGATTTATTCCAAGGCAATGCAACTATCCAATCTAAATAACTTCTAATATTATTTCCATCACTTGAATTAGACGATTTTAATCTTGATAACTCATAATCTGCCTTTTCTCTTACTTCTTTTGGCATTCTAAGTTTCCTTAAAGCATTAATATATTTTCTTATTTCTCTCTGTTCTTCATCTTCTCCAAGTTCCTCTTGAATAACCTTAATCTGTTCTCTTAAGAAATATTCTTTATTACTTCTATCAAGCTTAGTCTTTACTTTGTTACCTATCTCTTTTTCTATTTCAACTATCTGTATTTCCTCATCAATAAAAACAAGTAATTTTTCTATTCTATCATGAACATCAATAGTTTCTAATATCAACTGCTTCTTTTCATCCTCTAATTGTATATAAGCAGCAATTAAATCTGTAACTTTTCCTAAATTCTTTTCCTGATCCATCATTGGAAGAACTTTACTATTGTCACCTTCTGTTGCATGTATATATGCAGCAAATGCTTTACCAAGCTGATTTCTAAAGGCTAAATCTTCGTTAGTTTCAACATTTTTTTCTGATTCTGATATTTTTTCAATAATACCTCTTAAGTGATTATCTTTTTCTTCAAACTCTAATAACCTAGCTCTCTCTATACCTTCAACTAAAACTCTGGTAGTTCCTTTTGGAAGCTTAAGTATCTGTTTTATTTTACATATAGTTCCTATTGAGTACATGTCCTCTTTTTCAGTTGGCAACTCAACTTCTGGATCCTTTTGAGTAACTAGAAATATTTTACCCTCTTGTAGCATAGCTTCTTCAAGAGAAGCTATAGACTTTTCTCTACCAATATCAAAATGTATAATCATATTGGGAAAAATAGTAATACCTCTAAGAGGAATTAAAGGCAATAAAATTGAATCTGTATTCATTTTCCCCCTCCATTCTAAATATCATCTTATTAATACATTTAACTTTTCTATTATACACATAAATATTATTTTTTTCAACTTTATCCGCAAACTATCTAAATTGTTCGTTAGAGCTTGAATGCCGTGATACCGAAAATTAATGATATTATCTCCATGAATTATGTAATTTTCGTTAAGAATTTATATTGTTTTTTCCAGAAAAAGAGCTAAAGCTTCGAAAGTCATTTCATTCCCTCAGCTTCTTAACGCTCTTTTTCTTCCAAAATCAATTAAATTCTAAAACTTAATTACAATATTCCTTCCGATAATATCATTAATTTTTCTTTATCACTGGCCTTTAAGCTTAAAGATACAATTTCCCGTGTCATCACCTTAAAAGTTAACGACTTCTGCTATCAAATTATTAACTTTTAAATATATACATTTTTATAACTAAAATTATAAATTTATAAATTAAATATAATATCAGAAAAATTTGTAGCAGAAAACATTAACTATAAAGTTGGAGTTATAAGCAAACACATGGAAAAAGAAAAAATGAAATATTAGTTTGGAGGGAACATTGAAATTGAGCCGTAGAATTTAATAATTGATGTAGTAAAATTGGCGTTAAGAAGTTTTTACTGTTTGAGCTAACAGCGAGTTTAAAAACTTTAGCCAATTTTACGGAATCAATTATATAAATTCTAGGTGAAAATTTCACAGTTTCCGGAAAATTAATATTTCATTTTTTCGCTTCCACGTGACGAAGAATATTATTCTTTTGCTTTGGCTGATAATATATCTATTTTAGAATTTAGGGTATCTATTATACATAAATCTAATACTTCTTTAATATGTTTAACTTTAATTACTGATATTCCATCATATTCAAAAAAACTATCATTCCAATTTGCTTCTGGAATTAATACTTGTGTTGCACCCGCTTTTTTAGCTGCTAATATCTTAGCATTAACTCCACCAATAGGATTAACCATACCTAAAAGGCTTATTTCCCCAGTCATTGCAATTTTACTATTAATCGCTTTTCTTACTATAGCGCTATAAACGGCACTAGCTATTGCTATTCCAGCAGATGGACCATCTACAGGGATTCCCCCTGGTATATTTATATGAATATCATATTGTTCACATTTTAAATCAAAAATATTATTTAAAGCTGTCAATACATTTTGTATTGAAGAATATGCAGTACTTTTTCTCTTAATTTTTCTATTACTCATAGTAATCTCTTCTTCTTCAATAATACCTGAAATTTTCAATTCACCACTTCTACCTGATACCTTTTTAGCTGTAGCTTCAATTTCCATCAACATCCCTATATTAGCTCCATGTACAGCTAACCCATTAACCACTCCAATTTGAGATTTTTCTGGAACTCTTATCTCCGGTATCTCTGTGTATTGACCATTTTCAATAACCCATTTTATATCATCTTCAGTGATATCTCCTCTATCTTCGTTAATAGCAATTCCTGCACATAATTGAACCAAATTAACTACTTCTCGACCATTAGAACAATGTCTACTAATAATATCTAATCCTCTATCTGTAGTCTTTAATCCAACACGTTCTATAGCCTTACTTCCTATCTCTTTTATTTCATCAGTTTGCAATCCCCTAAAAAAGACTTCTACACATCTAGATCTTATAGCTGGAATAATTTCATCAGGACTCCTGGTAGTTGCACCTATAAGCCTAAAATCTGCTGGTAATCCATTATCAAATATCTCCTTTATAAAAGTAGGCATATTAGGATCTTCTGAACTATAATATGAACTATCTAAAAATACTTTTCTATCCTCTAGTACCTTTAATAACTTATTCATTTCTATAGGATGTAACTCACCTATTTCATCTATAAACAATATTCCACCATGTGCCTTTGTTACAGCCCCTGGTTTAGGCTGTGGTATACCAGCAACTCCTAACGCTCCTGCTCCTTGATAAATAGGATCATGAACTGAACCTATCAAAGGATCAGCTATCCCCCTTTCATCAAATCTTATAGTTGTAGCATCAATCTCAACAAATTTAGCATCTTTTTTAAAGGGTGATTTTTCTCTCTTTTTAGCTTCTTCTAACACCAATCTAGCTGCTGCCGTTTTTCCTATCCCAGGTGGTCCATAAATAATAACATGCTGGGGATTAGGTCCACATATTGCTGCTTTTAACGCTTTTACCCCTTCCTCTTGCCCTATAATATCTTCAAAATTAATAGGTCGACTTTTCTCTGTTAAAGGTTCTGTTAACTTTACTCTTCTCATTTTCAGAAGATTTTCCATTTCTTTCTTATTTTCTTTATCTACTACTACTTTTTTAGAATGATTCGCTTTATTACTATTAAATAAATATATTATAAATAGAATCATCATTATAAATTGTAGAATTATCATTATTTCACTCATAAAGTTATACCCTCCACTTTTATAATTCTATTTCTATTATTAACCTTTAATAGTTGTATTATTCCATAATTAGTAGTAATTAATTATAATTTTTCCAAAAGTAATAATAATAAAAGTAAAAACACCCCTAGAAATCTAGAGGTGTTTTATTATGCGGTTTCCATACCTTTTCTTTTTTTAGTTTTTTTAGCTTTTAAAGCTGGCCTAACTTCATTCTCACCTAATCTTACTAAATCCGGTAACTGTTTAGATTTAATTGTCGCTTCTGTAATAATGACTTTACTTATATTTTCATCTGATGGAACATCAAACATAACATCTATCATTATATCTTCTACAATTGCTCTTAATCCTCTAGCTCCAGTTTTTCTTGCAATAGCTTCATCTGCAATAGCTTTAAGTGCATCTTCAGTAAACTCTAATTCTACATTATCAATTTCAAATAACTTATTATATTGTTTTACTAATGCATTTTTAGGTTGACTTAAAATGTTAATTAAAGCATCTTGGTCTAAAGATTCTAGTGAAACTACCATAGGTAATCTTCCTACAAACTCTGGTATTAATCCAAACTTTAATAAATCTTCTGGAAGAATATTTTTTAAAGTTTCACCAACATCTTTAGTTTCCTTAGATTGAATTTCAGCTCCAAATCCCATAGTGCTTACTCTTGTTCTCTTTTGAATTATCTTTTCTATACCATCAAAAGCTCCACCACAAATAAATAATATATTTGAAGTATTAATTTGAATAAACTCTTGATGCGGATGCTTTCTTCCACCTTGTGGTGGTACTGAAGCCGTTGTTCCTTCTAAAATCTTTAATAATGCTTGTTGAACTCCTTCACCAGAAACATCTCTAGTTATAGATGGATTTTCAGACTTTCTAGCAATTTTATCAATCTCATCAATATAAATGATACCTTTTTCTGCCTTTTCAACATCGTAATCAGCATTTTGGATTAGTTTAAGTAAAATATTTTCAACATCTTCACCTACATATCCAGCTTCTGTTAAAGTTGTTGCATCAGCTATTGCAAATGGAACATTTAAAAACTTAGCTAATGTTTGAGCTAATAATGTCTTACCTGATCCAGTTGGCCCTAATAATAATATATTACTTTTTTGAAGTTCTATATCATCATCTATCATATTAGCTTTAACTCTTTTATAATGATTATAAACAGCAACTGATAATGCTTTTTTTGCTCTATCTTGCCCAATTACATATTGATCTAAATATGCTTTAATTTCTGTTGGCTTTGGTAATGCTGTAGTATCTAATTCTACATTATCTTCAAATTCATCTTGAATTATGTCAGAACATAAATCTATACACTCATCACATATATATACGCCTGGTCCGGCAATTAATCTTCTTACTTGATCTTGGTTTTTACCACAAAATGAACACTTTAACTGCTTTTTATCCTCAAATTTAGCCATAACATCACCTCACTTTGGCTTATTCTGCCAAAAATTAATTATTTTTTATTCTTAACAATAACTTCGTCGATTAATCCAATATTTAACGCTTCATCTGCACTCATGAAATTATCTCTTTCACACATTTGAACCATAGTTTCATAATCAACTTTCCCATTAGTAGATTCAGCCATTGTTCTAGTTAAAGTTTCTTTTATCTTTAAGATTCTTCTAGCATGAATATCAATATCAGTAGCCTGACCTTGGAATCCCCCTAATGGTTGGTGAATCATTATCTCACTATTTGGAAGTGCGAACCTCTTCCCTGGAGCTCCACTTGATAGTAAAAATGCTCCCATAGAAGCTGCCATACCAATACAAATTGTACTTACATCGCATTTTATATATTGCATAGTGTCATAAATAGCCATTCCTGAAGTAATTGAACCACCTGGACTATTTATGTAAAGATAAATATCTTTATCAGGATCTTCACTTTCTAAAAATAATAATTGAGCTACGACTAAATTAGCAGTAACATCATTAACTTCACCACTAAGCATTATAATTCTGTCTTTTAAAAGTCTTGAAAATATATCGTAAGACCTTTCTCCTCTCCCTGTTTGTTCTACAACATATGGAATATAATTGCTCATTTTTGCATTCCCTCCTTTTCTCTTTAAAACCCTTCTTACTTTATAATATATCCAACTAATCAAAAGTAATTATATTAAAATTATATAAGTTTTACTTTATTTTGTTAAAGAAATATTTTAATAATTGCCAGAATTTCTTCTGGCAATTAATATAAGACTATTTATTGTTTTCAATTAATAATTTCATTGTTTTATTTGTAATAACGTCAGCTCTTAATGCAGCTTGTTGGCTTTGCATTAATAAATCAACCATTTTTTCATCTTCAGATGCAGCATACATTTTAGCAACTTCTACAGCTTTTGCTCTTATTTCTTCTTCAGTAGCTTCGATATTTTCAGCTTTTTCTATAGCTTCTAAAACTAAGTCTACTTTTACTTTAGTTTGAGCATTAGCTCTCATGTATTCTCTCATTTTATCTTCATCAGTTCCTGTGAATTGGAAGTATTGTTCTAAAGTTAAACCTTGATATTGTAATCTTTGTTGTAAGTTTTGAACCATTTTATCTACTTCTTTTTCTACCATAACTTCTGGAATTTCAACTTTTGAATTTCCAGCTACTGCAGTAATAACAGCTTCTTCGAATTCTCTTTCTGATCTTTCACTATTAGCTTCTTCTAGCTTTTTAGTTACATCAGCTTTTAAATCAGCTATAGTATCAAATTCAGATGTTTCTTTAGCAAATTCATCATCTAATTCTGGTAATTCTTTAACTTTTATTTCTTTTATAGTAACTTCAAATTTAGCTGGTTTTCCATTTAACTCTTCTTTTCCATAGTTTTCTGGGAAAGTAACGTTAACTTCTACTGTATCATTTACTTTAGCTCCAACTAATTGTTCTTCAAATGTATCAATGAAAGTCTTTGATCCAATTTCTAAAGAATAGTCTTTTCCTTCTCCACCTTGGAACGCTTCTCCATCAACATATCCTTTGAAGTCGATAACAGCTATATTTCCATTTTCAACTGTTCCTTCTTCTTTAGCTTCAACTCTAGCATTCTTTTCTTGCATTTCTTTAAGCTTCTTTGAAACTTCTTCTTCAGTTACTTCATATGTTTTCTTTTCTATTGATAATCCTTTGTATTCACCTAACTCAACTTCTGGATAAACAGTAACTTCTGCAGTATAAACAAAATCTTTACCTTCTCCAACTTCAACTACATCTATCTTTGGATAATCTACTGGTACTATATTGTTTTCTTTTAATACTTCACTGTATGATCCTTCTATTGCAAAGTTAACAGCATCTTCTAAAAGAACTTCTATTCCATAATATTTTTTAACCACATTCATAGGAACCTTTCCTTTTCTGAATCCTGGAACATTGAAATTCTTAACATTTTTCTTATACGCTCTTACTAAAGCTGCATCAAATTTTTCAGCTTCAACCTTTACTTCAAACTTAACGATATTTACATCGATTTTTTCCATTTTAGCTTCCATTGTATATTCCTCCTAAAAAAGTATCTCTTGTTTGATTAATACAACTAGCTTATTATAACACATTTAAGCTATTTTTTACAAATGTTTGTTCACAAAATTACTTAATAATTTACTCTTCACTAGTAATATACATAATATTGCCATCAATTTCAACCTTTAAGCTATTATCTTAATTTTTAAATAATTTAATGCAATATATTCACTTAATTTTAAATCTATAATATCTTTTCTATTATTAATCAAATAAATTTTCTGATTACTGTCTATAATTTAATTTTTATCTTTGCATAATATTAACATATAATACTTAGACAATAAACACCTATTTACTTTTTATATATTTTCACCTTTCCCATTTTCCATTCTTTTCTACCTTATTATTCGACAATCCATTATCTTGATTTACAGCATTTTTTTGCCTTATTGCATCCACTACACTTCTTGTTGCTATTACTCTTAGTGCTACAACAACCTCCACACCTTAACATGCCTAAATCTCTCATTTCTTCTATAGTTAATTTAACTTCATTTTCACTATATGCCTCATAATCTGGCTTATCTTTAAGAATATCTTCTTTATAAAACATTTTATTCCACTCCTTTTTTACCCATATATTAACATATTTATATATAAGCTTTCTTCTAAATTTATACATAAAAAAAATTTTTTCAACTTTTTTTGTAAAAAATATTTGATTTTATTAAATACTATTGTATAATATTAATATAGTATTTAATTTATAAATACTCTTAAACAGCCCATACCGCTCTATAATTAAATATAATTATAGAGTTTTAATAAAACCCCACACAATCACTTATTCCCTTTCTTAAGTGATTGTAATCCCTTAAACCTGTGCTATGCACAGGTTTTTTATTTATAAAAATACATCTTAAACTTTCTTCAATATTATTGTCTTACTTAAAATTTATTATACAAAAGGCTATGCTTTCACATAACCTTTTTTTGTATAATAATTATTAAATTTTAATAAGGTATATAGTTTAAAGGATCTACAGCTTCTCCATTAATTCTTATTTCAAAGTGTAAATGAGGGCCTGTACTATTTCCTGTTGAACCTACAGTTGCAATTACATCTCCTTGTGATACAGTGTCACCATATGAAACATTCAAAGTCTGAGCATGAGGATATAGTGTCTGAACTCCATTTCCATGTCCTAAAATTATAGTATTACCATATCCACTTATCCACCCTGAATATTCAACTACTCCACTTTTTGAAGCCTTGATTGGATCACCGTAATTCCCTGCATAATCTATTCCTTTATGTAATTTATACTCACCTGTAACAGGATTATTTCTATATCCATAATAACTAGTTATTCTTCCTGGAACTGGTCGCAGGAATCCACTTTCACTCGGTAAACTTTCTATATTGCTACCATTTCCTGCAACACTATTAATTATTCTATCTAGCTCAGCTTCTAACTCACTATTATGTGATTCTAACTCTTCTATCTGATTATTTATAGAATTACTGCTATTTTCCAAAGATGCAATACTATTTAATTTCTCATTTTGAAGTGCTAGAAGTTCTTTTCTTTTTTCTTCCTCTTTATTTTGTATAGCCACAACACTATTTTTTGCACTAACTATTTCTTCTTGTTTTTCCTTTATAGCAACTTGTTTTTCCTCTTGTTCTTTTATCTTTAAATTTATTTCACTAATTTCAATAGCTATGCTTTCTTGAGTTTGTATAGATTTATCTATTAACCCTTTATCAAAAGTGATTATTCTAGAAATACTTGATAAATTCTGAAAAAGCTCTAATATATTTTTGCTCTTAAGAATCATGTAAATATATTGCTTTGTTAAATCAAGTTTATAAACACTTCTTATTCTATTGTTTAATAATTCTTGGATTTTTTCTTGTTCTTCTTTTAGTTCTTCAATATAATTTTTCTTTGCTTCAACTTGATTTTTACTTTCGTTAATTTCATAATTTAAATCATTTATATCTGATTGTATCTCATCTATTTGCTTTTGATATTCACTAATCTCTTTTTGAAGCTCATAAAGTTCATTTTCTTTTTCCTCTATATCAGCTTCCACTCCCGTTAGTTGATTTTTTTCCTCTTCAATCTGATTATTTAAGTTTTCTTTTTCATCTTGAAGACTTTCAATTTTATTTTTATTACTTTCTATTTCTTCTTTTATAGAATCCTTTTTTTCTGCAAAAGCATAAGAATTATTTACTAATATGCAGATAAGTAATGTATATATAATCTTTTTTCTATTATTCATTTTATCCCCCATATCTCATCATTAGCTATTAATATTTATATGTCTATTTTCTGAATCCCTTTAATTATAAAATCTCCATTTTCATATTCTAAATTTAGAATAAAAGAGTTTTCATTAGAATTTTTAACAAATGGCAATAATTTTTTATATACACTATAATCAATCCTTGTTATCAAACTAGCTTTAAATATATTATCTTCATATTTAAAGTCACTTTTCTCAATTTCAACATTTAAATCAGTTATTTCATAATTATTACTTAGTAAAAATGTCTTTTCATTAATATAGCTATAAACCATTTCCTTTACTTCTTCTGTGGCACCTGAAATAAGACTTTTATCTTTACTATTTAATGCCTCAAATGAACTAAGATAAAACTTATTTACTATTTCATTAATTATATTGTTTAATTCATCATTTACCATATTTATATCAAGTTTAATATACTGCTCATTACTTATTAACAACTCTTCACTACGGATTGTTCCCCATGGAAACTCTCTCTCAAGATATATTTTAATATCTTTATCTTTCGGAAAAGGCCCATAATTTTTAATGTCTTTAGCTTCTAACCCAGTATCAAAATCATTAATAAATACTTTTGCATCATCAAAATTTGAATACAATGTAATATAATTTCCAGCAACATTTATCTCAACAATTTCATCTTCCATTAAACTTATAATTTCACTATTACTTATATCACCATACTCAGTCTTATATGTATATAAAACTTTATATGTACCTGGAATCACATCAAATTCAGCCTTATCTAACAAATTAAACCTTTTATTCGAAAATTCTATATCAACATCAGCTATATTTGTAATAAATTTAACAGTAACAGTATTAATATCAATATAATATTTTTCCTTTAAAAATCCTTTTCTACTTTCCAATGTAAAATTTCCACTTTCCCCACTTTTCCTAAGCTCATTCACTATTCTTCTAATTCTTATTTCATCTTTATCATATACATCAATTAAAGGTTGTAACTCCTTAGAGGATACCTTTTCATTTTCTACTTTTACATAATAAGATAACATAGAAGAATTCCCATTAATTAAAGATGATTCAAATTTACTTAAAACTTCTTCCTTAGATAAGCTAAGGCTACTTATTAAAAATATAAAAATTACAAGTATAGATACAAACATTATAAGTATTTTAGATTTATTTCTTTCCCATATTGCTTTAATTCCTATCTCTTTAATATTTTTTATATCTTTTATAAAACTAAAAAAATTAGAATTGAATCTTTTAAAACCCTCTTTTATTATTTCTTTAAGATTTCTCATAAAGTATTACTCCAAAATATCTATAATCCATTTACCACAAGATACACATTTATATAATCTAATAACAAATAAATCCATTACTTGCCCATTTGCTAAACCTGGGTTTTCCTCAATTTCCTTTTTAGTTATAAACTCATCATCTTGATTTAAAAAACCTTGAATTTCAACTATATAATTCTTATTACTTTTTCCACAACAATCATTTTCACCAACACATTCAATTTCTTCATATGTTAATTCCTTTTGTAATTCTTCTATTATAGGTAATAAATCCTCAAATTCATTTATATCATCTAAAAAATCCTCTTTATTAAAAATTAAATCTTCAATTGTAAATAACTTCATTTTTTTACTCCTTACATAAAATAATATACTCTACTCATAATATATCATTTATTTCTTACTATTCAACATTTTTTTAGCTATTTCTATCTTCAAAATAAATATAATAAAAATGTTTATTTATATAAATAATTTGTTTTTCATTGAAAAATTTATATTTTTATATTAAATTTAAATTTGAACATTATTTTAACAAATTTTATAGAATACAAGGAGTAAATACTAATGAAAAGAAATACTAATTCTAGTTCTAAAACTAGAAGACTCGTTCTCATAGGTGCACTTGGTGGAATCTCTATTTTTCTTGGTATAAGTGGTTTAGGACTAATACGTTTACCTATCTTCAACCTTACTATAATGCACATTCCTGTAATTATAGGTGCTATATTAGAAGGCCCTGTTGTAGGTATAGCTGTTGGGTTAATTTTTGGATTATTTTCAATGTATCAAAATATTACAGCTCCTGGGTTAACATCTTTTATATTTTGGAATCCAATAATTGCATTAATTCCAAGAATATTGATTGGTATAGTAGCATATTATTCATTTAAATTACTTAAAAGTAAAATTAAAAATACTGGTGTTTGTGCCGGTATTGCATCAATTTTAGCTACATTAACCAATACAATTGGTGTATTAGGATTAACTTATATTTTATATCTTGATAAATATGCACAAGCAAGAGAAATCTCAAAAGATGCAGTAGCTGGTACTTTACTTACTGTTGGCTTAACTAACGGTATACCTGAAGCTATAGTCTCAGCATTAATAACAATACCAATAGTTGTTACAATGCTAAAAATAAAAAGAAACTAATTATTTAATACATACTAAGATATACTTAATTATCCAAGTATGTATTATTTTTATGTTCTTACTATTTCTATAATTTAGTTCCATTTGATACTTAAAATATTCTTTTTTTCCTTTATTCCCTTGTTTTTAATAGGTTATATAAACTAACTCTGCACATAATACTAGTGTAAGCAAAAATAGTTTACTTACAAAAACATAAATATTAATTTATTTAAAGGAGGGTCTTTTATGGCTCAAAAGTTAGTACCAGAAGCAAAAAACGGATTATCAAAATTTAAAAATGAAGTAGCAAGTGAAATGGGAGTTCCTTTCACAGATTACAACGGAAACTTAACTTCTAAACAATGCGGAAGCGTTGGTGGAGAAATGGTTAAGAGAATGGTTGAACAATACGAACAAGGAATAAAGTAAGCTAACTAAAAAATAAGTTAATACAACACAAAAAAAGTGGCTTTCGCCACGCTCCCTTCGGGAATTAATTTTTGAATATTCTGATAAGCATAGGTTCATATAGTCC
>OIFT01000041.1_pt1 | contig 96776 bp, 90 predicted proteins | sample 1582161 | NCBI WGS metagenome assembly OIFT01 (sample SAMN07501037, study PRJEB24779) | human gut metagenome | isolation source: stool | host: human infant | place: USA: Pittsburgh, PA | reverse complement strand
TCCTGTTAAATACAGAAATCAGCTTTTAGCTTCTTAACTCTCTTTTTTAAAATGTCCTTGACATAGGTACCACTTTAATTAAACATCTTCCTTATTTTTATTTAAATTTATTATTTTATTTTATTAAAAAATTTGGTTAAATCCATTATTAATGCTGCTAGTATAGAAAAACCTAAACATATTCCAAACTGTACCCATCCAAAAGTTTCTGGAATATTAAAAATTCCCCTTACTCCTGGTATCAATACAATAGAATATAAACATAAACATACTACTATTGCTCCAATTGCATATTTATTTTTAAATAATCCTAATTTTAATACTGGCATATAATTCGATCTAGCTGGTAATGTTTGAAATATTCTTGCTAAAGTTACTGTAGAGAAAGCCATTGCAGCTCCAAGTTCTGGCGAATGTGAATTTCCTATATATTGAGCTAATATTACTATAACTCCAATAATACAACCTCTTAAAACAACATCCTTTAATGTTCCTCCAGCAAGTATCCCTTCATTTATATCTCTTGGCTTTTCTTTCATTATATTCGGCTCTGATGCCTCTAACCCCAAAGCTATTGCTGGTAATGAGTCATTTATTAAATTTATAAATAATAATTGTAATGCAGTAAACGGATTTGGCCAATTTACAAATACAGCAAATAATATTGCAATTATAGCTCCTAAATTTCCTGCAAACAGATATGTGATTGCCTTTTTAATATTACTATAAACTGTTCTTCCTACCTCTATAGCAGATACTATTGTTGAGAAATTATCATCTGTTAAAATCATTGCTGATGCATCTTTTGCAACATCAGTACCACTTCCCATACCAATACCTATATCTGCTTGCTTCAATGCCGGTGCATCATTAACACCATCACCAGTCATTGCTGTAATATAACCCTTTTCTTGCCAAGCCTTAACTATACGTATTTTATTTTCTGGTGAAACTCTTGCATATACAGTAATATGCTCTAGTTTATTTTTAAGTTCTGTTTCTGATAGTGCATCTAGTTCTTGACCTGTTAAAGATATATCATCTTCCGCCATTATTCCAATTTCTCTTGCAATTGCTGAAGCTGTTGTTTTATGGTCTCCTGTTATCATTACTGTCTTTATACCTGCACCAATAGCTTCTTTTACCGCATCATAAACTTGCTCTCTTGGTGGATCTATCATTGCCATTAATCCAACTAAAGTCATTTCTACTTCATCCTCTAAACAAGGAACAAAATTATCATCTGGAACATCTTTTATAGCAAAAGCTAATACTCTTAATGCTCTATTAGAAAATTCCTCATTAACTTTTTTATACTGCTCTATAATCTTATCATCTATTTCTACTACTTCACCATCATTTAATGCATATTTTGATCTTGAAAAAACAACATCTGGAGCTCCTTTAGTAAACATAATTGCATCTCCGTTGATAGAATTTACCGTAGACATCAACTTTCTATCTGAATCAAAAGGTATTTCGCTTAATCTATCATATTTTTCTCTAAGATCCTTATAGTCTATTCCTCTTTTACCTGCAAAGTGAAGAAGTGCAATTTCTGTTGGATCCCCAATTTCTTTTCCTGCTTCTGTTATTTCGGAATCATTACATAATGTAGATGATAAATTTATTGCTTCAACTTGATCAGAATCATTTTCTTTTTCATCAACTGACTCTTTATTAACTCCATACATAAAGAAATCAACAACAGTCATTTTATTCTGAGTTAATGTCCCTGTCTTATCTGTACAAATAACGCTAGTTGATCCTAAAGTTTCTACTGCAGGTAATTTTCTTATTATAGCTTGTTTCTTTGCCATATCTTTTGTTCCTACTGCAAGTACAATAGTTACTATTGAAGATAGCGCTTCTGGTATAGCTGCAACTGCAACTGCTATGGCAAACATAAATGAATCAAATATTAAAGCACTCATATTTTGACCTGAAATATATCCTCTAATTACTTGAATTATAAAAATTAAAACTGCTAAACTCATTATTATTATTCCTAGCTTTTTACCAAATTCATCAAGCTTAGTTTGCAAAGGTGTTTGCTTATTTCCTGCAGTTTCTAATAATGTAGCTACCTTTCCTACTTCTGTATTCATACCAGTTGCTGTAACTACTAAAGTTCCTCTTCCATAAACAACTGTAGCACCACTGAAAACCATATTTCTTTGATCTCCAATTCCAACCTCTTCTCCTATTTTGTCACTATGCTTTAGAACAGCTTCTGCTTCACCAGTTAACATTCCTTCAACTACTTTAAGGGTTTGTGCTTCTATTATCCTTCCATCTGCTGGTATATAATCTCCAGCCTCTAAAAACACTATGTCTCCTACTACTATATCTCTAACTGGAATAGTTTTTTTCTTTCCATCTCTAAGTACTTTAGCATTAGGTGATGATAATTTTTTCAAACTATCTAAGGAACTTTCCGCCTTTCTTGTTTGTGTTACACCTAGTACAGAATTTAAAATTACTACAACAAATATAATAATAGATTCAACAAATTCTCCTAAAAATATTTGTACAATCGCTGCAATAAGTAGTATTATTACTAAAGGATCTTTAAAGCTTTCTAGAAGCATTTTCCATATAGGCACTTTGTCAGACTCTTTCAATTCATTAGGACCACTTTTTGCTAATCTATTTTTAGCTTCCTCTTCTGATATACCATTTATTGTGCTTTCTACTTCTTTTAATACATCTGAGTACTCCTTTTTATAATGCATTTTAACTCCCCTTTCTTACATTACTTCTAATATAGTATTTACTCTAATTAAAAATTATATTAGCAATATTAAAATCACTATATACACATAATATTTATTTTAAACTTCCAGATCTAATTATTGATATTAACAACCATAACCCTAAAATTGCAGAAACAAAATATCCTCCCATTCCAATAACTGATATTCCATATACTTTAGGCTCTGGATTTTTATTAATTATTAAAGATGATGCAACAACCATTCCTGCTATAACCAAAGCAAAGGCTAATCTATTAACCATTTTATTTAATACATTTATATATTTTTCCTTATCCTCTAGTACAATATTCACTTTACCTCTTCCTTTAATCAATGTATCTGATAAAGCTACAATCTTTGATGGTATATTTAAAGTATCTCTTGTTAGTTTATAACCTTTTAATAAATAGTCATTAGCATCAAATTGTGATAAGAAATATTCCTTATAATAATCTTTAACATATGGAATAACTAAACTTATAATATTAAGCTCCGGAGAAAGTTCTTTTACTAACCCCTCAACAATTACCATAGTTCTTATAAGCATAGTAAAGTCACTTGCTAATCTTAAGTTATTTCTTTTTACAATATATGATATTTCTTGAAATAAAACTGATATTTTTATATTCTTTAAAGATGTTGTATAATAATTTCTGAAAATATACTCTATATCTTTATATAGAATTTCTCTATCAACTTTTCCACTCTTTATTCCTATACTAATAACAAAATCAGTTAATTTATCTATATCCTCATTTGCAATAGCTACAATAGCACTATTTAATTCACGTTGCTTTTCATCAGATAACTCTCCAACAATTCCAAAATCAATAAAACATATTTGTCCATTTCTTATTAATATATTTCCTGGATGAGGATCTCCATGAAAAAAACCATCTTTTAATACTTGTTTAAAGTATGAAAGTACTAACTTTCTTGATATATCTTCTTTGTCATAACCTAGTATCTCAATAGATTCCCTATCATTAATTTTAAATCCCTGTATACTCTCTAATGTTAAAACTTTACTTCCTGTATACTCATTTATTACATAAGGCGCATATATACATCGTATATCTTTATTTAAGTATTTAAATTTTTCTATATTTTCAGCTTCAAAATTAAAATTTAACTCTTTCTCAGTAGCTGCTTTAATCTCTAATAAGATTTCTTTAGGATTAACTACAGAATCTTTAAATATTTTACTTACTTTTCCTATTAAACTTAATAAAATATCAAAATCCATATCCATTTTTTCTTTAATATTAGGCCTTTGAATTTTTATTACTATCTTATTTCCATTCTTTAATATACCTCTATATACTTGGGCTATAGAAGCTGAGGCTATGGGATTCTTGTCTATAAATAAAAATTCCTCTTCTATTTTTTTAGAAAATTCATTATAAAACACTTTAGCCATTTCTTCAAAATCTTCTGCTGGGACATTATCTTGTAACTTTGATAGCTCTACTATATACTCTTCATTAACTAATTCTGGTCTTGTGCTTAGTATTTGACCAATTTTAATAAATGTTGGTCCTAGTTCCTCAAATGCTTTTCTAAGATTTGAAGGGGAATTTTTTATTTTATCTTCTTTTTTACCTAAAAGATATTCTAATCCATAATTAGTAAATACTTTTAATATTTCTTTAAATCTATTAACAGAATTCCCCTCCATTACTTACCTCCAATATAAGCTTTTATTTTTCATCTTCCTTATTTACTAACTTTTCCAGCTTATATACTCTAGCTTTTAACATTTCATACTCATCTCTTAAAACATAATTACTAATTTCCATATTACTTATATTATTTCTACCTTCATTTAACAATTCTTCCTTTTCCTTTGTCTTTTCTTTAAATGTTCTTTTCAACTCCTCCCCCAATTCCTTTCCTTCATCTATTGTTATTTTTCCTTTTTTCACAAGATCATCTACTACTTCTGTTGCCTTTTCATATGTGCTTGCTACAGCTCCCACTCCAAATAGTAAAACTTTTTTTATTTCATCCATCATTTTAACCTCCATAATAAAAATAATTTTGCTAATTTAAATTATTTACAAAAATCTATTTTTTATATCTAATATATACTTATGTAATTAAACTTAAAATATATTCTTATATATAACCAAAATTAACTATTACTAAATTCATAATAATTTATTCAACTTCTATATTTCCTGATACACTAGCTGTATTTTGTAATTTAAAAGAATCTTCATTATTTTTATTTTTAAAATAAAGATTTCCTTCAACTTTAGTATCATCTAATATTAATCCATCACTTTCAACGTATATATCTCCTTTAATCTTCCCTCCCCTTATGGTTGTATCATTACTTTTTATAATTAACTTAGGAACACTTAAAGTATAACTATTAATAACATTATTTCTTTTATCTATATAAAATAAATTTAATTCTCTACCTATATGACTAACTTTATTCCCTTCTGTAGTGTCTGTTTTTGAAAAATCCCCTTCCATTATTAGTTCATTATTAGTCTCAATATCATTTTTTATAGTTATTCTATAATCCTCTTTTAGTGCTATTGCTAATTCTTCTTCATTTGCAATCGTTAATGTTTCTTGGAAGTCATCCTTTCCTTCATTTCTTTCAATTTCACTAGATCCTTCATTTATTTTATTGTTAACTTCATTACATCCTATAAAAAGACTTATCAACAATAAATATAGTACTGTTCTAAATTTAACTTTCATCAAATTTATCCTCCTAAATTATCCTTGAAATAAAATTATACTTTTTACTATTATCTTTATTTTCCCTATATAATCATCATTTATTCTAATATATAATTGATATTTTATTTCATAAAAAAACAGCAATTACAAAGTAATTACCGTTTTCTATAATCATAATATTAAATTCTATAACCTGCCGCTCTTAATCCACGCTTATATCCAGCCCTATATGCAGCTCTTATTGCATCTCTTGCTCCTGCTTCATATCCTGCATTATATCCTTCTTTTTTTCCTTTTAAATAAGATTCTTTGTTTTCTCTATATCTTTTATCTTCATCAAATGTATTACTATAACTATCATTGCAGCTAGAAGGTTTATCTGAGCTAGAATATGGATTTGATTCATAGCAATTACATTTATAATCTTCTTCTGAATCACAGTATTGATAATTGCAATCATAATCTTCGTCTGAATCACAATATTGATAATCACAGTCACACTTATGATCTGCACTTGTACAATAGCTTGAGGTTGTATCATCACTTGAACTTGTATTATCAGATGAATCACAATATTGATAATTGCAATTAAATTTATCTCCTGAAGTTTCACAGTACTCTGAATCTGAGTATTCATCATCACATTGACAATTAACTTCCATTACTGTATTTTCCTCTAAACTACTATAGTTCTCTCCTCTTTCACTTTCTTCTGTTTCATTAGCATGAGCATCATAATATAAATTATCCTCTTCATATGATTCAGTATACTTACTCATTACATTAAAATCTGTTTCTGATGAAAAATCATCCTCTTCATCACTCCACATATAATTTTCCTTTAAAACTTCATCTTCTTCGTCTATTTTTTGAAAATTCTTTTGACTTTCATTTTTAGACAAGTCTTCTACATTATCATTTTCAAAAAATCTTCTGTCCATAATTATATCTCCTTTGAATATTTTTATAATTTATTATATGAATTATAAAAATATTTGCTATTATTTAATTAAGGATTTGACTTCTTGATTTCTTTTTCACAAGTAAAAAATATTTAATTATCTCACTCATCAAAAACTATTATATTGGTAGTAATTTTTATATAATGCTTACTTTACGTAAAGCATACTCCATTACCCCTTGAAGGTTACTAGAGTTTTTACCACCACCTTGGGCCATAAACTTACTTCCTCCACCTTTACCATCAATTAGACTTATTGCATCTTTTAATAAATCACTCATTGATATATTATTAATATTTTTAGAAGCTGCAAATATTAAATTTGCTTTATCTGCAGATTTTATTGCAAACAATACAACCATATTATCATTTAATGTAATTTTCTCTGCAACTTTAGATATATACTTTATATCCCCACCATCATATATTTGGGTTACTACATATATATTCCCCACTTCTTTTGCTTCTTTTATCATATCTTTAATTTGATATTCAGAAATTTCTGTTTTAATTTGTCTATTCTCATCTAATAATTTTTTTAAATCATCTGAAAGCTTATTTATTGAATTTATTGCATCATCTTCGCCACAATTTAAAAATCTACAAATTCTATTTCTAAACTCATCTTTCTTAAAATAATCATTTATTGCTCTTTTTCCTGCTAAATATTCAATTCTTGTAGCACCTTTATGTTTTTCCCACCTTTTAATTTTTATTGCTTGAACATCTAATGTTCTACTAGGATGTACCCCACAACATGCATTAATATCTAAATCTCCTATTTTAACTATTCTTATTTGTTCATTTGTATTAGGTAAATCTCTTCTTAAATTTAATTTTTTTAAATCCTTTTTAGCTGGTATTAAAAATTCAACCTTTATATTTTCTTGTATTATTTCATTTGCCATTTTTTCTGCTTTTCTTATAGTTTCCTCATCTAGATACCCTTGAATATCTACAGTACTTATTTCCTTGCCTACATGAACACTTATTGTATTAGCATTAAATAAATTAAAAAAACAACCTGATAAAATGTGTTGTCCTAAATGTTGTTGCATACCATCTAATCTTCTATTCCAATCAATTTTACAATTTACTCTATGTATTTTTATTGGCTTTGTTTCTGTTATATGATATATTTCTCCATTTTCTTCGATAACATTAATAACTTTATGATTATCTATATATCCTAAGTCACAATGTTGACCTCCCCCACCTGGGAAGAAAGCTGTTTTGTCCAATTTTACATAATATAAATTCTCTTTATTTACTATATCTGTTATTTCAGCAACAAATTCTTTTACATATTGATCTTCATAATATATTTTTTTCATTATTTACCTCCAAAGTAAAAATCATTACCATATTTTAATTTTATATTAGTTTTTTTAATGTTTCAATTTTCTTTCTATTTTTTTCCAAATATTTATGTTATAATATATTTATATTTACAATATATACATTTAAATTATTATAATATCTCATAAATTACATTAATATGCAAGAAATTTGACATATAAAATTATCTATAGTATATATAATTAAACATTATACTTTTAAATTTTATCATGGAGGTGAATGTTTCTGTTTAAAAAATATATATCTTGTGTTTTAGCAATATTAATATTATTATCTTCTCTAGGTACTATTCCAACATATGCTACTACACCACAAGATACAATCAATAAAAATTTATCAAAATATAAAGAACTTGATAGTGAAATTTTAGATTTAGACTCTAAGATAGAAGAATTGAACAACGAAATAGCTACTATTAATTCTCAACTTGCTGAAAACAAAGAAGCTATTAATTCTATTGAAACTCAAATTCAATCTACAGAGGCTAAATTAGAACAAACAAAAGAGGAAATCGAACAAGCTCAAATAATTCTAGATAACAGAGTAAGAAATATGTACAAGACTAATATATCTTCAAATATGATAGTTAGTATTATAACATCAACTAGTATTTCAGATTTATTTTCTAGAATTCAATCTATATCTAAAATAATTTCTACTGATAAAGAAATTCTTAGTGATATAAATGAGAAAAAAGATTCATTAAATAAAGATATAGACACTTTAAGTAGTAAAAATAACGAGTTAAAAACTTTACAAGCAACTATAGAAAATGACTTAAAAGTAGTTGAAGAAAAGAAACAAGAACAAGAAGAATATTCTGATAAACTAAATGCAGAAAAAGAAGCAGTTTTTGCTGTTATAGAAGAAAATGAAAAAACTTTAATTTCAAAACCTTTATCTATTGCCAACTCAGAAACTGATTCTGTATCTGAATTGCAAAATGCTATTGATACCTTAAATTCTTATATTCCATTATTAAATAGCTCAACAATTATTAATATGGCTAAAGAAGGGATTAGTAACGCTGAATCAAGAATATCTGAACTTAATAAACCTATAGTGCCAACAACTAGCACTGAAATTGGTACTGTAATTAAAACATTAACTATGGAATCTACTGCTTATTATGGTCATGGAATTACGGCTTCTGGATTAAAACCTGTTAGAAATCCTGATGGCATTAGTACTATTGCCGTTGATCCTAATGTAATTCCACTTGGTACAAAAGTTTATGTATCAGGATATGGCCTTGCAATCGCTGCTGATACTGGTGGAGCCATTAAAGGAAATATTATAGATGTATTCCTTAATACTAACGAAGAGTGTATATCATGGGGAAGAAGAAACGTTACTGTTCAAATCTTAGAATATCCATGATAATTATCAACTTATAGACAAGCTTTAAACTGATGAGGACAAGATACATATAACAGTATCTTGTCCTCATTTTCATTATTTAATATCCGTAATTTTCATTTAACAATAATATAAAAATTCTATTTGGCACAGGCTTTCTTATTACTGTATATTCACGACAAATTCTTTCAGGACTACTACAATTTATACATTTTCCAGTAACTGTACATGGCGTTTTCTTATTTAATCTTTTTGCATTTGCTGGAGCTACAAAATTCTCTACTCTAGAAATCGCTTCATTAATATCCTTTACTATTTTATTTACTCCTGCAACAACTATTACCTTATCAGGTCCATAAAGCATTGCAGCAACTCTATTTCCATTACCATCTACATTATATAATTCACCATCTTCAGTTATTGCATTAGTACTTGTAAAATAAGCATCACAAAAGAAACTCTCTCTAAACATTTCCTTTATTTCTTTTTGAGTTAATCCTTCTTTATATCTATCTAATAATTCATATCTTCCGCTTCTTAAATGTTCCATAACCTTTGTCTCAAATAGTGTCATAGACCCACCAAAACTAACTTTACTATTTGCATCCACTAACTCTTCTATCTTATTAATCAATTCCTCATGTGTATTAATTAAAAAACTTTCCATATTGTTTTTTCTTAAAGCTTCCAAAGTTCTATTTATTTTAACTTCATTTACCCATTTCGTATTATTATCCATTTTAACTACTTCCCTCCATTGTTATATTATATATTAATTCTAAACCAACATTTATTATAATCCAATAATGTACTTCATTTTTTTACTATCTATGATATTATATTTATTATATTTAAAATTTAGAAAGGTTGAGAATTATGAATTGGATTGAATCTATTAAAAATTATATTCCATATAATGATCAAGAAGTTAAAGATAAGGATTTAATTATGGAGTGTATAAATAAATTTGATAATATATTAACTAGAGAAAATACAATAGCTCATATAACTAGTTCAGGATATATTGTTAATAAAGAGCGAAGTAAAGTATTAATGATTTATCATAATATATATCAAAGTTGGGCATGGACTGGTGGACATGCTGATGGCGACTGTAACTTACTTCATGTAGCTATTAAAGAAGCTAAGGAGGAAACTGGCCTTAAAAATGTTAATCCTGTTATGAATGAAATTTTAGGATTAGATGTTTTAAATGTTAATGGTCATATAAAAAATAATAAATATATCTCTTCTCATTTACACTTATCTATTGCTTATCTTTTAGAGGCAAACGAAAATGATGAGCTAATTATTAATGAAAAAGAGACTAGTGGCGTTAAATGGATACCAATTGATGAACTTAATATTCATTGTAATGAACCGTATATAGTAAAAACTGTTTATGATAAATTTAATAAAAAAATTAAAGAGCTTAGTTTATAAAACTAGCTCTTTAATACTAAATAAATACTTTTATTAATCTTGTGCTAACCTCTTATAATTTTCTAACCTTTCATTAGCATCCTTCTCTGTCTTAGCAAATAATTCTTCTGCTAATTCTGGGAATACTTTAGCCAAAGATGCATATCTAACTTCTCCCATTAAGAAATCTTTGAAATCTGCTTTTGGATCTTTAGAGTCTAAAATAAATGGATTCTTTTCTCCTTTAAGATCTGGATTATATCTATAAAGATGCCAATATCCACAAGCTACTGCTTTCTTTTGTTCATCAGGAGTGTTAGCCATACCATTCTTAATTCCATGGCTAATACATGGTGCATAAGCAATTATTAATGATGGTCCGTTATATGCCTCTGCCTCTGCAATAGCCTTTATAGTTTGATTCTTATCTGCTCCTAAAGATACTTGAGCTACATATACATATCCATAGCTCATTGCCATCATTCCTAAATCCTTTTTCTTAGTTCTCTTACCTGATGCTGCAAATTTTGCAATTGCTGCAGTTGGAGTTGATTTAGACGCTTGACCTCCAGTATTAGAATAAATTTCTGTATCAAATACAAGAACATTGACATCTTCATTGCTAGCAAGAACATGATCTAATCCACCATATCCAATATCATATGCCCAACCATCTCCACCAAATATCCATTGTGATCTCTTAATAAAGAACTCTTTATCTTTTAATATTTCCTTTGCAATTTCATCACTACAACCTTGTAAAGCAGATTCAAGCTTTTCTGCTCTTTCTCTTGAACCATCACCTACATCTTTATTGTTTAACCAATCCTCCATTGCTTCTTTTGCGCTAGCACATAAATTTTCATCTAATGCTTTCTTAATATTTGAGGCTATTCTTTCTCTTATTGTTTTAACCCCCATGAACATTCCAAATCCATACTCTGCATTATCTTCAAATAATGAGTTAGCCCATGCTGGTCCATGTCCATTTTGATTCTTTGTATATGCAGTTGCAGCACCTGAAGATGCCCAAATAGAAGAACATCCTGTTGCATTAGCAATTACCATTCTATCTCCAAATAATTGAGTAACTAATTTAGCATATGGAGTTTCCCCACACCCTGCACATGCTCCTGAAAACTCTAGAAGTGGTTGTTCAAATTGACTACCTTTAACAGTATTTTTATTCATAGGATTCTTTTTGTTTTTAATTTCTTCTACAGCAAAGTTCCAAGCCTCTATTTGATCATGTTGTGAATCAAATGGTTTCATTATTAATGCCTTTCCAGGCGCTGGACAAACCTCTGCACAATTTGAACATCCTGTACAATCTAATGGAGTTACCCCTATTGTATAGAAATATGGTTTTTCACTTTTAACTCCATTTGCCTTCAACTTCTTAAACCCTTCTGGAGCATTATTCACTTCTTCTTCAGTTGATAAGAATGGTCTTATACATGCATGTGGACATACATATGAACATTGATTACATTGAATACAATTTTCTGGTATCCATTGTGGTACATTAACAGCAATTCCTCTTTTTTCATATGCTGTAGTTCCATGCATGAATGTTCCATCTTCAAGCTTATTATTTACAAAGGCTGAAACAGGTAAATTATTACCTTGAAGTTTATTTATAGGTATACATATCTCTCTAACAAAGTCTGGAACAGATAGCTTATCTTCAACTTTATCATCTTTCGCATCTTTCCAATTATCAGGAACATTTATCTTTACAACTGATTCAAGGCCTTTATCAATTGCTGCATAGTTCATACTTACAACTTTTTCACCTTTTTTACCATAAGATGTTACTACAGCATCTTTTAAATATTTAATAGCTTCATCAACTGGTATTATATTAGCAAGCTTAAAGAAAGCAGCTTGCATTATCATATTAATTCTTCCACCAAGCCCTATTTCTTGTGCTATCTTAACTGCATTAATTGTATAAAAATTAATATTATTTGTAGCTATATACCTCTTCATTTCAGCAGGTAATCTATCATTTAATTCCTCTTCATTCCAAATAGTATTTAATACAAATACTCCATTTGTTCTTAATCCCTCAAGTACATTATATGAATATACATAAGATTGATTATGGCATGCTACAAAATCAGCTTTATCTATTTCATAATGAGATTTTATAGGATTCTTTCCAAATCTTAAATGTGAAATAGTAATTCCACCTGATTTTTTAGAGTCATATGCAAAATACCCTTGAGCATACATATTAGTATGATCACCTATTATTTTTATAGCATTCTTATTTGCACCTACTGTACCATCAGAACCCAGTCCCCAAAATTTACATGATGTTATTCCTTCTATAGCTACATCTATTTCTTTATTTGGTTGTAATGATAGATTAGTTACATCATCTTCTATTCCAATTGTAAATCTATTCTTAGGATGTTCACTATTTAAATTTTCATATATTGCTACAATATCAGAAGGATATGGATCTTTAGATCCTAAACCATATCTACCGCCAATTACTTTAGGTGCATTATCCATTTCACTAACAGCTCTTAGTACATCTAAATATAAAGGTTCTCCAATTGATCCTGGTTCTTTAGTTCTATCTAAAACTGCTATTTTCTTAACAGACTTTGGCATAGTATTTAATAATCTTTCTATGCTGAAAGGTCTATATAATCTAACTTTAATTAGTCCAACCTTTTCTCCCTTATTTCTTAAATAATCTATAGTTTCTTCTATAACTTCACTTACAGCTCCCATAGATACAATAACTCTATCAGCATCGGGATCACCATAATAATCAAAACAATGATATTCTCTTCCTGTTAATTCTGTAATCTTACTCATATATTCTTCAACTAGTGTAGGAATATCATCATAATATTTATTTAAAGATTCACATAATTGAAAATAAACATCTGGATTTTGAGCTGTTCCTCTTGTAACTGGATGATTTGGATTTAATGCATTTTTTCTAAAATTATCAAGTGCATCATAATCTATAAGCTTCTTTAATTCATCATATTCTAATAATTCTATCTTTTGAATTTCATGAGATACTCTAAATCCATCAAAAAAATTAACAAAAGGCATTCTTCCTTTAATAGCTGTTAAGTGTGCTACTGGTGATAAATCCATTACCTCTTGTACAGACCCCTCTGATAACATTGCACACCCTGTTGCTCTTGCTGCCATAACATCCTGATGATCTCCAAAAATACTTAATGAAGATGTTGCCAATGCCCTTGCTGCAACATGAATAACTGCTGGTAATCTTTCTCCAACCATTTTATACATGTTAGGTATCATCAATAATAACCCTTGTGAAGCTGTATATGTAGTTCCTAATGCACCACTTTGTAATATTCCATGAAGAGCTCCTGCTGCACCAGCCTCTGATTGCATTTCTATAACTTTTACTGTTTGGTCAAAAATATTTTTCTTCCCTTGAGCAACCCATTCATCTACATGCTCTGCCATAGGAGATGAAGGTGTTATTGGATAAATTGAACTTACTTCTGTAAATGCATATGAAACATAAGCAGCAGCAGTGTTTCCATCCATGGTCTTCATTTTTCTCATAGTTTTCCCTCTCTTTCATTAATTGCTTAAATTATATTATGTTTTAAGTTTTTACCAAATAAATTTTTCACTCTTTAATAGTATTTAAAAAATAAAAAATATTATGTATCTTTAACGAAAGAGTTTTTTCCTTTTTTTGTATTTTAATATTGACTGTATAAATTTTAAGGTTTATACTAATAATATAGTTATAAAATATTTAATATCGCGGGGTGGAGCAGCTGGTAGCTCGTTGGGCTCATAACCCAAAGGTCATAGGTTCAAGTCCTATCCCCGCAACCAAAAAAGAATGTCTTATTGACATTCCTTTTTTATACTATTTTTTAATTAATCTTAAACAATTACTAATTTAAATATCTCTATCTATTATCTCAACTTGTAATGATTCAATTACATCTAAAGCTTTTTCATGTAACTCCTCATCAAAGCTAGCACATAAAGATGCATCTACTAAAATATCTGCATTTATATATTGTGATTGGAGTGTTACTACATTACTTATTACACATATGTTAGTTACAACACCAATTATTTCAATATATTCTATATCTTCTCCTATTCTTTCAACTAATTTAATCATATCTTGCGGAGAAATCCCAAAAGAATATTTATTTATATGGATAGTATTTGAATCTTCTTTAAACTCTTTTAACTTTCCATATAATTCATGACCTTCCGTATTTATTATACAATGAAATACCGGTAAATTTTTGCCCTCTCTTGTATTTAAATATTCTTTTGTATGAGTATCATATGTAAAAACTACACTATGTCCTTCATTTAAGTACTTTTTAACTTTATTATATATACCATCTTCTAATTCTTCTGCTTTTTTAAATCCTAAAGAACCATTAACAAAATCATTTTGATAATCAATTACCACTAATAATTTCTTCATAAACCTTCCTCCACTTTTCACTTATATATATATTAATAATATTACACTACAATATTACTAATGTATATACATCAATGAAAATTTATATACACCTTACTAATAATTTACTGTTTATTTTTATTAAAATTCTATGTTATTTTACTATTTTTCCTTTAATAAATCATTAATATTTTATATAATGGAAAAGTGATTAAATTAAATATATTTATAATGGAGGTAATTTGATGGAGTTTTTAGAAATTATTAAAGCCATAATTCTTGGTATTGTCGAAGGTATTACAGAATGGCTTCCTATCAGTAGTACTGGTCATATGATTTTAGTTGATGAATTCTTAAAACTAAATGTTTCTAAAGAATTTATGGATATGTTCTTAGTTGTTATACAACTTGGTGCCATTTTTGCAGTTATTTTATTATATTGGAATAAAATATTTCCTTTTAAATATGATAACGGAATTAAAATAGAAAAAGATACATTAATAATGTGGCTTAAAATAGTAATTGCATGTGTTCCAGCTGCTGTTATTGGACTTTTATTCGATGATCAGCTTAATGCATTATTCTACAATCCTACAACAGTAGCTGTAATGCTAATCTTATTTGGTATTTTATTTATAGTTATAGAAAACTATAATAAAGGTAAAAAACCTAAGATTAATAGCTTAGCTGAAATAACTTATACAGTTGCAATTATGATAGGTCTTTTCCAACTTATCGCTGCTGTTTTCCCTGGAACATCTCGTTCAGGTGCAACTATAGTTGGAGCACTATTAATTGGTGTATCTAGAACTGTAGCAGCTGAATTCACTTTCTTCCTTGCTATTCCAGTTATGTTTGGAGCTAGTGCTTTAAAACTTGTTAAATTTGGGTTACAAACTGGATTTATAATGTCAGGAAGCGAGTTAACAATACTATTAGTAGGTATGATTGTAGCATTTATCGTATCAATACTTGCTATTAAATTCTTAATGTCTTATATCAAAAATAATGATTTTAAAGTTTTTGGTTGGTATAGAATTATATTAGGTATAATTGTTCTTTTATATTTCTATTTTATTAGATAATTATACATAAAAAGGGCGGCTATCTAGCATGCCCTTTTTTATTTCTTTTCTTTTACTATTTTGTTTTTCATTTTCAACTCTAACATTAAATAATTTAACATCTAATTATATTTTTATTTATGAGAAATTTTACTTGTGCTGCATATACTATAATATTATAAGCAATAACTTAAGTGATTTTATGAATAACCTTATAGAAATAAATGATTGTGTTCTACTTGGATCTGGAGCTGAAGGTAGTGTGTATTTAACACCAGAAGGCTTTGCCTTAAAATGCTTTAATACAATAAAAGCCGCAAAAAATGAAGTATCTATACTTGATAATGTTAAAGATAGTCGTTTTTTTCCTAACGTAATTATTAGAATCAGTAATATAGTAATTAGAGAATATGTACAAGGAAATAATTTATCCCAATATCTTAAAACTAATGGATTATCATACTCACTTTCTATAGAATTAATTGAATTAATAGAAGATTTAAAAAGATTAAAATTTAAACGAATTAATATTAGAAATGCTCATATATTTATAGACAAAAATGAAAAAGTAATGGTTATTGATCCTAGAAAAGCATATACAAAAATTACTCCTTATCCAAAAGATATAATTAAAATACTTTTAAAACTAAATTTATTTGATACTTTTCTAAAAAATGTACTATTATACAGACCTGATTTGTTAGATTATTGGATTGATGCACATAATTTCGTCATCCATAAATACAGACACCTCTTAAGATACGCATAAACGAATAATATTGTTCATCACGTGGAACTCCAAAATTAATGATATACCCTCCAGGAATTGTGTAATTTGCGTTAAGAATTTATATTGTTTTTTCCATAAAAAGAGCTAAAGCTTCGAAAGTCACTTCGTTCCCTCAGCTTCTTAACGCTCTTTTTCTTCCAAAAACAATTAAATTCTAAAACTTAATTACAATATTCCTTCCGGTAATATCATTAATATTTTCTCTTCCACTTGATGAACTGCAATGCCACCTTAAAAGTTAATTATTTGTCATATATATGTAACATAAATAATTAACTATAAGGTTCAAGGTTATAAGTAGTTACGTGAAAAAAGAAAAAATGAAATATTAATTTGGAAAGAACATTGAAATTGAGCCGTAGAATTTAATAATTGATGGAATAAAGTGGCGTAAAGAAGTTTTTACTGTTTGAGCGATAGCGAGTTTAAAAACTTTAGCCAGCTTTACGGAATCAATTATATAAATTCTAGGTGAAAATTTCACGTTTCCTGGAAAATAAATATTTCATTTTTTCGATTATACATAACGAACAATTTAGTTATTTTGAAATTTTTTCAAATAGATTTATAATTTCATCTATTTTCTCGTCTCCATTACTATTTAAAATCGCATCCTTTACACAATGATCTAAATGTCTTCTTAAAATTTCTATATTAGACTTTTTTAATAATGATTGAACAGCTATTATCTGATTAGATATATCTATACAATATCTTTCATCTTCAATCATTTTAATTATACCTTCAATTTGCCCTTTTGCTATTTTAAGACTTTGAATTGCTTTTTTTCTTTCTTCCATAATTGCCTCCCTATCTACTACCCTGTGGTGGCGTATGCTTTTATTATAAAAAAATTTTTCTATAAGTCAATATATTCTTATTCTTTATTCTTATTATTTTTCTATTCAACTTTTTATTTCTACTTATGCCTTTATTTTTCACACATACTTTCTCTCCTTATGGTAAAAAATATAAATATAATATTTAAAGAGGTGATATTATGAGTAAAAATCCTACAAAATCTGATCCAAGTTGCAAAGATTATGCAGAAAAAGTTAAAAATAAAGCTAATGAAAATACTCCTTTTGAAATTGATAAACCTACAAAACATTATTAATTTGAATTAATTTTCTTTATAAAATAAAAAAGCTTCCAGGAAAATTTCCTAGAAGTTTTTTTATTAGTTATTTTTATAACTATCTACTAACAACATAAAAAATTTAAATAATACTACTGATATTATACCTGTTGTAATATATATTTGTATTCCTGATATTTGATTAATAACATTACCAAATGTTTCATAACCTTGACCTATTAAATATGCAGACATTTTGCTTGATGCAACTGTTCCTATAGCCATAGGGAATGTTAATCCTGCAAATCCAGGATGAAATATAAATGAGAAGAATGTTGGTAATTTAATTATTATAAATATTAATGCGCAAATTACGGCAAGGTATAAATAATATATTATAAATTTATTTGGTGTTTCAATAAAATTTAAATAACTTACCAAGCAAAGACTTGATGGCGCAAGTAAAATTGCTTGAGTATGATACATAGGCTCTTTTAATTCGTGTTTTAATAATCTATAAAGCATAAATGGTATTATAATTGTAAATACAGCAATACCATAGTACACAACTATCTTGCATATTGCAGGCTCGTTCATTACTCCTCCAACAACGGTTGAAACCATAATCCCATTATAAGTAACAAACCAACTTGGAACAAAAGTTTGCATATTAACACCTTTTACAACATTTCTATATGTAAATATTAAAATATGAATTGCATGTAAAATTAATCCTGTAAACCATAGTGTTTTACCAAATACAGGACTTGCATTATAAAAATAACTACCTAAAATCATAGTTATCATTGTAAATCCTGCATAAAGAGATGCTGGTACTGTATTAGAATATTCCTTTATACAAGTCTTAGGATATACCATCATTTTAATTATATATGATAGTAATACTATCACCGCTATCCATGAAGTAATATGTCTTACCCAAGTATATCCCATATTAGAGTAAACAGTTGATAAAGTTAAGGCACCTACCATTGTTGGTAAAATTGGAACAGGTAGATTTTCAATCTTTTGTAAAAACGTTTTATTATTCATATTTCCTCCTAAAATAATAATAAAATAAGTTCAATATATACTTTATAAATTTTCATTGAGCTTAATTGTTTGTTAATTTTTTCACTTGAAAATTGACTAATTTACTTAAACTCTTTTGAACAAATTAGATTATATATATTTTTTTTAATTTAGTATGTGATTTATATCACAATATTGTTAATTTTTAAATTATTTTTTCTAAATCTTTTTCTCTTTTCCTTAACATTTATTTTTAAGACATATTTGTTATTTTGTTGAAAGAAAAAAGGAGATGTATTTTTACATCTCTTAATATTATAAACTTAATATTATTTTATTATTCTTAACTAAAGTAACTTCATCTCCAACCTTTACTTTTCCACCTTTTAATACTCTTGTGAATATACCATTCTTTGGCATGATACATTCACCAACTTGATAATAAATTGCACATTTATCATGACATTCCTTACCAATTTGAGTAACTTCTAATAAAATGTCTTCTCCTATAGTTAATCTTTGACCTACTGGTAACTTACTTAATTCAAATCCTTCAATAACTAAATTTTCCCCAAAAGCTCCGAAATCAACATTACCACCTTTATTTCTAAAATCTTCAATTTTTTCTAGAGCTAAAAGACTAACTTGTCTATGCCACTTTCCAGCATGTGCATCTCCTTCTATTCCAAACTCTTCTATAAAATTTGCTTCTGAAACCTCATTTTTTAATGTTCCTTTATGTTTACTTGTACATATAGCTATAACTTTTCCCACTTTACTATCCTCCAATTTGATTCATAAATTTTATCTCTTTATGATCACTTTTCTCTAAAAATAAATGTTTTTCTGGCTTGTCATAAATATTATCATAAATTAATTTTCTTAACTCTTCATCACTTATTCCAGCTCTAAGTTTACTTTTTAAATCTACTCCATAATCAAAATGTAAACATTGCTTTAGAAAACCTTCTGGAGTTAATCTAATTCTATTACACTCTTCACAAAAACAATTACTTATAGCACTTATAAATCCAATTTTACCTTTAGCATCTTTTAATTTAATATATGATGCAGGTCCACCACTTTTACTTCTTACTACCTCTTCGTAGTCAGAATAATTTTCAGATATAACTTTTAATACCTCTTCATTAGTTGCGCCTTTATAATTTATAGCAATTCCTATAGGCATAAGCTCTATAAATCTGACATCTATATTTTTTTCTTTTGTAAGATTAACAAAATCTATTATTTCATCTTTATTTATATGATCTACAATAACAGTATTTAACTTAACTTTTATTCCTAGAGCTATTGCCTTATCTATTGATTCTAAAACTTTATTTAACTTTCCTAATCTAGTTAATTTATTAAATCTCTCTTCTTTTAATGAGTCTAAACTAATATTAACTCCTTTAAGACCGTTTATAGCTAATTCATCTATCATATCAGTAAGTAAAATCCCATTAGTAGTTAAATAAATTTCTTCAATACCTTGAATACTATTTATTTTACTTAAAAGATTAACTAAATTAGGTCTTACAAGAGGTTCTCCTCCTGTTATTCTAACTTTTTTTATACCTAATTCAGAACTTTCTTTTACTATTCTATATATTTCATCATCAGTTAACTTATCATCATTTTTTAAGAAAGTATTATCTTTTTCATCCATACAATAAATACATCTTAAATTGCACTTATCAGTTACTGATACCCTCAAATAATCTATTTCTCTTCCAAATTTATCTTTCATATTAATTTAAGAGGTAATTTAAAAGTTAAACTCCCCACTCTTTCCTCCTGTTTTTTTAAGCAAATGAGTTCCTTCTATAACCATTCTTTTATCTACAGCCTTACACATATCATAAATAGTTAATGCAGAAACCATAGCAGCTGTTAAAGCTTCCATTTCAACTCCTGTTTTATCAACTATTTTAACTGTAGCAGTTATTCCTATATAACTTTCTTCCTTATTTATATCAAAATCTACATTACAACTTGTTATCATTAAAGGATGACACATTGGAATTAAATTTGATGTTTGTTTACTAGCCATTATTCCAGCAACTCTAGCAACTCCTAATACATCTCCTTTTCCAATTTTACCAGCTTCAATAAGTTCTAAAGTTTCTTTACTTACTCTAATTTTTGAAACTGCAATTGCAACTCTAGCAGTTTCTTTTTTTTCTGAAACATCAACCATTCTTGCATTTCCACTATTATCAAAATGAGTTAATTTATTATCCATAAAATTTATCCTGCTTTCTAAAATTATTTACCAAATGAACAATGCGGAAAAGTACATACATTGCAATCTAAACATAATCCACCATGTCCATATTCAGCTATATCATCTGCTGATAATCTTTCATCACTTAATACTCTTGGCAATACTAAATCCAAAACTGTTCTCTTTGAATACATTGCACAACTTGGAACTCCTAATATTGGAGTATTTCCATGATAAGCTAGTAAGAACATAGCACCTGGAAGCACTGGTGATCCATAAGTTACAAGTTCTCCACCACATTCTTTTATGGCTGTTGGAGTTACATCATCTGGATCTACTGACATTCCCCCTGTACATATAACCATATCTACACCTTCTGATAGCCCTTTTTGAATTTCCTCAATTATTCTTTCTTTTTCATCTGGTAATATCACTTGTCTTACAACTTCACTACCATAATACCCTAACTTTTGCTTTATAACTGGTAAAAATGCATCTTTAATTCTACCCTTATAAACTTCATTCCCTGTAGTTATTAAAAGACATTTCTTAGATTTTATTTCCACTACACTTATTATTTTTTCTTGAATTAAATTCTCAGCAGTTATAATTTTTTCTTCATCTATAATTAATGGAATAACTCTTGTAGCTCCAATTTTTTCACCTTTTTTTATAGGAGTATTATTATGTAATGTAGATACTATAATTTCTCCAAGTGAATTTAGTTTAAATAAATTATCCTTATCTATTTTTAAAACTCCATCTATATCAGCGAAAAAATCAACCTTTCCCTCTTTAATTTCATCTGAAAGTTTGATTCCACCTCCAACAACTAAATTTGAAATTCTTGTTGCCGCATCATTTTCATGAAGCTGCCCTTCAACAGGCTCCCAAACATATACGTGTTCTTTTCCTATTGATAACAACTTTTCAATATCCTCTTCCTTAATTATATGACCTTTTTTAAACAATCTCCCCTTAAACTCTCCTGGAATTATTTGAGTTACATCATGAGACAGTATACTTCCTACAGCATCTTCAACCTTTATCATTTTCATTGCTCATATCTCCTTTTTACTTTCTAGCACATTCCTTTGAAGTTCCTAATAATATATCAATTCCATGTTTAATATCATCTAATACATAATCTAGTGCTTCTTTACAAGCTTTAGGACTTCCTGGTAAATTAACTATTAAAGTATCCTTTCTTATACCTGATACAGCTCTTGAAAGCATAGCTCTTTTAGTAATTTGCATACTATACATCCTTATTGCTTCACATATTCCTGGTGCTTCTCTTTCAATTATATCTTTTGTAGCTTCTGGAGTAATATCTCTTTTAGAAAATCCTGTTCCCCCAGTGCTTAATACTAAATTAACTTTAAGTTCATCACACATTAATTTAAACTCACTTGCAAGCATTTCTCTATCATCAGGTAATATAATTTGTTTTACTACAGTAAATCCAGCAGCTTCAACTAACTCTCTTACTAATTCTCCACTTTTATCTTCTCTTTCTCCTGCATATCCTTTATCACTACTTGTAATTATTCCAACTGTATACATTACAATTCCTCCAACTCTCTATATTCCTTTTCAGTATTTATATTAGAAAAATCTCTCTCTATAAATTTGCTTTTATTATCACCTTCAATTACTTTTAAATCAAATGATCTTATTAACAATTGAAGCTTATTATTATTTTCTTTTATTGCTTCCTCAAGCTTAGGAATTATATTTTTAGAATATATACCGCATAATGGTTGCAACCTTTCATTAACACTTGGTACTAATACATCATATTCTCTATCATAATTTCCTATAATATTTAATGTATCCTTAGTAATTAATGGCATATCACAAGCAATACATAAAACTTTATCTGTAGTTGAATTAATAAGGGCTGAATGTATTCCACTTAATGGCCCATTACCCTTATATATATCTTCAACTACCCTTAAATTAAATCCTCTATATTCTGACAAATTATTTGAAATTATAATTATTTCTTTATAGTCTTTGGCAGCTTCAATTATATGCTCTATAAATTTCTTCTCTTTATAATTCAATAAAGCTTTATTATTATAATTCATTCTACTACTTTTTCCACCAGCTAAAATAGCTAAAGTTTTATTTATCATAAGTATATTCTCCTTAAAACTTTATGATATCTACTATTTCTCCTGACTTAAGCCCTTCATTTCCACCTTGAACTTCTATCATACAATTTGAATTTAAATTAGAGCTTAATATTCCATTTCCACTCTTAATCTGTGTTATATATACCATTTGCTTTCCTTCTTCAATAACAAATCTTGCTCTAATAAATCTTCTTTGTGGACTTTTTTTACTAAAATTATCACATAATATTGCCTTTTCTCTTTTTACTTCTAATTTATCATATCCACACATTTTTTCTAATGAGGTTTTTACAAAAAGTTCAAATGAGGTTAATGCAGATGTTGGATTTCCTGATAAGCTAATAATTAATGTATTATTTACTTTACTACAAAGCACAGCTGATCCTGGTTTAATTTTAACCTTCCAAAATAGTTTTTTAGCATTAATATTATCAATTGATTTATTTAATAAATCCTTTTCTCCAACAGAAACCCCTCCTGTTGTTATTATTAAATCCACATCATCTGAAAACTTCTTTATATACTCTTCTATATTACTTTCACTATCTTTTACATGATTTGTATATTTAATATCATATCCTAACTCTTTAATTCTGGAAATTATACTATACTTATTACTATTAAATATTTTTCCTTGCATAAGAGTATCATCAATATCTATTACCTCATCCCCAGTGCTTATTAAAGCAATTTTAGGAAGTTTATAAACTTTAATTTTCTCTATTCCTGTACTTGCAATAATACCTATATCTGCAAAGTCTAACTTTTTCCCTTTGCTTACTAATAACTTTCCTTTACTTACATCCTCACCTTTAAAGCAAATATTTTCATTATCCTTTATACTTTTATTTAAGATAATAAAATTATCATCAGTTAAAGTAACATCTTCTTGTTTTATTACTGCCGTTGCTCCAACTGGTATAGGTGCTCCTGTCATTATTCTAACTGCTGTTTTTGATATAACTTCACTGTTACACACATTTCCTGCAAAAACCTTGTCTATAACCTTAATCTTTTCCTTTAATATACTATCTTCAGCTATTACTGCATATCCATCCATAGCCGATTTATCAAAAGGTGGATTATCAATTGTAGAATAAATATCTGTTGCTAAAACTCTTTTTATTCCATCAATTAAATTAACTTCTTCGATATCTAACTGTTCTACATTATCATTTAATATATTTATTGCTTCTTCTAATGATATAAATGACTTCATTTATTCACCCCTTAACTAAAAATAGGCTTATTACTTCATATTTTAGGTATGAGTAATAAGCCTATTTTAAATATAAAAACCTAAAAATTAGGTTTTAACTAACTAGTAAATAATTAAATATATTTAAATCAACTTATTTTCCTTCCCAAAACGTGGAGATCATATCTTTTCAAATATAACCCTTGAATTATATAAATTCCGGCTTAAGCTCCATAGATTACTCCTTAGGCTACTTAGCTCTAGAAAATATTTTATTGATAATTTTCAAAATCAAAATCTTTTTCTTTTTCAATTAAATTTGCAAGTTCTTTATAATTTTCTTTATCTACTACAATTATATCATCAATATTTAAATTAGTATCACTTGCAATTGCAATTAACTTACTTTTAGGAGTTATTACTCTTTCGCTTACTCCTTTTCTAAATACTTCTATTTTTCTTAAATCACTTTTTTTATATCCCTCTATTAAGATAATATCTTTATCTTTCACCATTTTAATAATATCATTAAGTTCAGTTTCTTCTTCTAATTCTTTTATCATTGCAAACCTATTTTTAGAAGAAATTATTACTGTTTCTGAACCTGCTTCTCTATGTTTATATGTATCTTTTCCCTTTTTATCTATATCAAATCCATGAACATCATGCTTTATAGTAGCTATACTATAACCTCTAAATTTTAGTTCCTTTATTAATCCTTCAAGTAAATAAGTTTTTCCAACATTAGAACTTGATCCAACTATATTAACTACTTTGGACATTAATTTCATCCCTTATATTATATTTTTAGTTTGCATTATATATACTTTTATTAATTTTGTAAATAGTTTATTTTAATATAACTAGTTAGCGAAGAAGAGATTATTTAAAATAAATCTTTAAAAATTCCCTTCTTCATCTAACTTTATTTTAATCTAAGATTTAAAATCTTACTTATAGCTAAATTCAAAATTCTTTTTTATATTAAAGAAATCCGCATAATCTATATCAAATAAACTCTTTGTTACTTTAGAAACATCAATATTTTCTTTGATAAGTTGAGTTAAAACTCCAGCGTAAGATAAATCACCTTGAATTATAGCTCCATAAATTCTTCCATCTTTATGAATTATCTTCTTATAGTTATTTCCTTCAACTTGAGTTTCAACTATATAAGTTTCATCAGCTGGCTCTACTATACCAAGAGACATTGTAGCTACTCCTACAAAGTTCATTGTATTTTTACTTCCGAAGAAATCAGTCATTATCATTTCTTTTCCTAACATATTATGTGCTGCAATTATACCTTCTTTTACAGCTGTTGGCCATATTGGATTTCTACCAGTTACATCACCAGCACCATATATATTTTCTATATTAGTTTGCCCTTTTGCATCAATTATTAACCCAAATCTATCACATTCAATATTACTATTTTCCATAAAAGCAATATTTGATCTAACACCAGTAGCAACTACTACTAATTCACATGGTACTTCTTCTCCAGTATTTAATAATAAAGCCTTTGGATTATTATTTTCACCTAAAAGTAATTTTTCAGCCTTAACATCAAGTTTTAAAGAAACGCCTTCTTCAGTAAATTTCTTTTCATAAACATCTGATGCATGTTTATCTAATTGTAGTGGAAGTATCTTATTGCTCATTTCAACTAAAGATATTTTTAATCCTTGTCCAAGTAATCCACTAACTGCATCTATTCCAACAAGTCCAGCTCCTAAAACTACTACATTTTTAACCTTCTTAGCTTGCTCCTTTATCAGTACAGCATCATCTAAATTTCTTAATCCAACTACATTATTCCCTTCTCTAAGTCCTGGAACTGGTGGTATAAATGCAGATGCACCGCTACAGACTAATAATTTATCATAACTTAAAGTTTCACCATTTGATAAGTTTAAAGTTTGTTCTTTATCATTAACATCTTTAACTTCTAAACCTTTCATCCAAGTTATGTTGTTTTCTTCAAAGAAATTCTTACTTGTAAAGTTTAATGCATCAACCTCTCTATGATTTGAAATATAATGATGAAGTATACATCTTGAATATACATTTTCATCCTTTGATATTAATACTATTTCAGCATTTTTATCTAATTCTCTTAAAGTTTTAGCTCCACTAATCCCTGCTGCAGAGGCTCCTATAACAACATATCTCATTATTCTGTTACCTCCTCTAATGTAATTGCTCCCATTGGACATTTAGCTACACATTGTGCAGTACCTTTATCTTTACATGCATCACATTTCATTATTTCCTTGTGCATTCTGCTATCAGCTTTTAAAACTCCATAAGGACATGCCATAATGCACATATAACAACTAGCACAGTGGTCTTTATTATATTCAACTAATCCTGTTTCCTTATTTTTACTCATAGCACCAGTCATACAAGTATAAACACATTCTGGTCTATCACAATGTCTACAGAAAATAGGTGCATACTTACCAGCACTATCTACTGTTATTCTGCTTCTTGTATCTTCTGAATCATGAGCTACGATACATGCTGTTGTACAAGTTAAACACCCTACACATTTATCTCTATCTATCTTAATTCTTTTCATCTTTAACCACCCCTTAAGTGAAAATCCAAATCTGTGATTTGGTTATTTGAACTTACTCCGCGTTAGTGGAGCTTCATTTTTACTTTTTTATTATATTTACTGCAACTGTTTTAAATGATGGCTCCTTTGAATATGGATCATAAACTGAAGGAGTAAGTGCATTTGTTTCAATATAATGAATTGGCGCATATAAATGATTTTTCTTAACACTATCAGATATTTTTATAGTGAAATCTTTAGTTACTCCATTTTGAGATGCTATACTAACTCTTTCATTTTGAGCTATATTTAATTCCGCTGCTAATTCTGGATTCATAAATGCATAAGATTCCTTTGAGTAAATTCTTTCTGACTCAGGAATTTCTCTTGATCTAACTCCTGTATGCCATTGCCCTACTGTTCCTCTTCCAGAATTAAATATGTAAGGGAATTCTTCACTTGTTTGTGTTGGGTTTTCAGCTATATCTTCAAAATGGAATTTAGCCTTCTTTGATGGAGTATAATAGTTTCCATCTTCATATAATCTTCTTTCATCTTCAACTAAAGTTTCTCCATCTCTAAATGGCCATTGAACTCCTCTTGAACCTTCCATATTTGGTCCTTCTAACATTTCATAAGTTATACCTGTAATATCACAAGGCATTCCTTTAGAACATTTCTTTAATAATTCAAATGTAGATCTTGGAGTTTCCCATCCATTTAATAAATCTCCCATTCCAAGCTCTTTACCTATATTATAGAAGATTTCAAAATCTGATAATTCCCCTTCTTCTTTAGCGATTACAGGATTAACCTTTGATAATCTTCTTTCAGTATTAATTAATACACCTTCTTTTTTAAGTGCTGGCACTGAAGGTAAATATAAATCACAAAGCTTAGCACTATCAGTATCTTCATATATATCTTGAACAACAAAGAAATCTAAGTTCTTAACACATTTTTCGAATTCTTCATTATTTGCCCATGAATGTCTAGGGTTTGTACAAATTACCCATAACCCCTTAATTTCACCTGCAATAGCTTTTTCAATTATAGCATTGTACGGAATTGTTGGTTTTGTCGCAAGTACACTTTCATCTACTCCTAAAGCTTCTGCTACAGCTTTTCTACGTACTGGATTATCAAAATCTCCACCACCAAATAATCCTGCTGTATTACTAAATGCTCTTGATCCCATAGCATTACATTGTCCTGTTAATGAGTTCGCTCCTGTACCTGGTCTACCAATATTTCCTGTTATTAATGCTAAGTTAATTATAGATTGAGCTGTTCTAACAGCTTGGTAACCTTGGTTAACTCCCATTGTCCACCAGAATGAAACCCTTTCTCCTGCATGAATTATTTCTGCAAGTTCTACCACTCTTTCTGCACTTATTCCAGTTTCATCTTCAACTTTATCTAAAGTAAATTTAGCAACATGATTCTTAAAGTCTTCATATCCTTCTGTATGGTTTTCTATGTAATTAACATCAATATATCCCTTTTCTATTAATACATTAGCTAAAGTATACATTAATATTAAGTCAGCCTTTGGTTTAATATCTATCCAAATATCTGAATTCATAGCTGTTTCTGATTTTCTTGGATCTATTGTTATTATTTTTGCTTCTTTATTTTCTCTAATACGTCCCCAAAATACTGGATGAGCTATAACTGGATTTGCTCCAATTAAAATTATTGTATCTGAAAGTTCTGCATCATTTAATGTATATGGTGGTGCATCAAATCCAAAACTTTGTTTATGTGCAACTACTGATGTAGCCATACATAATCTTGTATTACCATCACCATTAATGCCCATATAGTTTCTGCCCACATGTCCAAGTAAAGCCATATCTTCTGTTGGCATTTGACCTGTACTAATGAAAGCAACACTTTCTTTACCATATTTCTCTTGAATGCTTGTCATTTTTTTAGCAAAAGTTTTAAAGCATTCTTCCCAAGAAATTTCTTTCATTTCTCCATTTTCATCTCTTAATAAAGGGCTCTTTCTTGCTTTAACTTTAGTTTGTTGCTTATCTAAGTTTAAGCCTTTTATACAACAAAAACCTTTATTTACAGGATAATCAACAGTAGGTGAAACCTTAGCTATTTTACCATTTTCTACATAAAAATCTATGTTACATGCTAATGCACATAAGTTACATGTTGATTGAATTTTCTTCATACTACTTCCATCTCCAATTCACAATTTTAATAAACTCTATATTCAGTATTATTTCAGATTAATTGTATCACTAAAGATTTTAGGTAACTGTGATTATAATCACAATTTAAGCATTTATTGTCATTATTTTAACAATATTTTTATTCAAACTTTTTATTTAAAAAAAATTAAGCTATTAAGTTATTTATTAAATAACTTAATAGCTTATAAAAAATTAACTATTTACTATCTCTCCTCCATTTATATGAATAGTTTGACCAGTAATATATGATGCTGCTTCTGAAGCTAAAAATACATATGCTCCTGCACATTCAACCGGCTGTCCTGCTCTTGCCATAGGAGTATTTGCCCCAAACTGTGGAATTTCTGTTGCTTCAAAACTTGATGGAATTAATGGTGTCCATATTGGTCCAGGAGCAACTGCATTAACTCTTATTCCGCTTTTCTTTTTAGCTAAGGATGTTGATAATGACCTTGTTAATGTTACTATTGCACCTTTAGTCATAGAATAATCTATTAGTTTTTCATTACCTACATATGCAGTAACTGATGCAGTATTTATTATACAACCTCCTGATTTCATATATTTTAATGCAGCTCTAGTCATATAAAAAGTTCCATAAATATTAGTTTTAATTGTTTTATCAAACTGCATATCTGTGATTTCTTTAAAATCTTTACACTCATATTGAACAGCTGCATTATTTACTAAAATATCTATTTTTCCCTGATCCTTAATTACTGATTCTATAGCCTCAGCACAAAAATTACCATCTGCTATATCTCCTTGAATAAGTCTACACTTTCTTCCTATTGTTTCAATAAGCTTTTTTGTATCCTCTGCATCTTTTAACTCATCATAATATATAATAACAATATCAGCTCCTTGATAAGCATAAGCTAAAGATACAGCTCTTCCAATACCGCTATCTCCACCTGTTATTATTGCAACCTTATCTTTTAACAAATCACCTTTTTTAATATACTTCTCATCATAATAAATAGGTGTTGGATTCATTACATTCTCAAATCCTGGATGCTTATCTTGATGTTGCGCTGGAAAGCTATTTGGAAAATTCATATTATCACTCCTAATAATTTATTTAACATAATTTATTATTAGTAATTTTTCATTTTATAATACTTATTAATAAAAAAACTCACCATAGCAATATATAAATTTACCATAGTGAGTTTTGACTATTAAATATTTAAATTATCTATTCTTTAATAATTCATCAACAACAGATTTAGCTTTTGCTAAACATGACCCACAACCCTTTCCGCAATTAGTTGCATCTTGAACCTCTTGAAAAGTATCTGCTCCATTTTCTATTGCTCTTTCTATATCATCTACTGATACATTGAAACAATAACATATCTTTTTATTCTTATCCATATGCTTTACCTCCATATCTTTAAAAAGTTAAAACCATTAGCTTATTTATATATTTTACAATTTATTTAATCATTATACTAAAACATATTGATAGAATTTACACTAGTTATATTCATTTTAAAATTGAATCTATAATCTTTCTTGCAATAGTATTTTCATCCGGTAATATTGGTAAATTATCTTTGCTGTACCAATCTGCATGAATAATTTCTTCACCATCAACCTTTATATCTCCACTTTCGTATTCAGCTGTAAATCCAATCATAATAGAATTAGGATATGGCCATGGTTGACTTGAAAAATATTTAATATTTTTCACCTTTATACTTACTTCTTCTAAGACTTCACGTTTCACACATTCTTCTAAAGTCTCATTTACATCTACAAATCCAGCTACATTACTATGTAACCCTTTTGGAAAATTTTTATTATTTGCTAGTAAAATCTTATCACCTTTAGTTATTCCTACTATAATTGCTGGACAAACTTGTGGATAACTCATATATTCACATTTACTACATTTCATTGCAAATTCATATCCAACAAATTCATTTTCCCCACCACATACGCCACAGAACTTATTAGTTTTATGGAAATGAATAATTTGAGCTGCTCTTCCACAAACTGGTGCAATATCCCTATCAACAATAGGAATTACTTGTCTTAATGAAATAAATTTTAATTCTCCTGATATCTTAACACATGAATTTATTTCACCACCAAAACAATGTATTTCATTAAGTTTACCTAAATGATACATTATCTCAAGACCATCAATTAAATTTTTAATATCCTTAAAAGTTGGAATAAACACCTTTCCCATATCTTCTTTAATTAAAATCATTTTATCTTGAAATAAAAAATATAAATCCTCATCTCTATTTCCATCTGGAAATTTAGGATCTGCTATAAAATTCATATAATTATCGTTATTAATCATATACTTATACTCCTCTACTCTTCTATAATTTCACAATGCATATACTTCTCTACTTCATCCCAAGGAACAATAAAACCTTGCCCTTTAGAACAAAATACTGAATTTGAAGAATATTCTATATCTGCATTCTTATTATAAGCTCTTTTTTCAATAACTTCTTCTGTATTATGGCATAAATCATATCCATCAAATATCAAATTTATATTCCCTCTCCCTTTAGTAAATGCAATAAGTTCCATACTGTAATTCATAAAAGTTGCTACTGGTCCTCTTCCTTTTATTTTAACTTTATTTAACCTTGTTTCTGGAGGATTAAAAGTACCATAAAGCCTTTGAATATCTGATAAAACTCTTCCCATATAATCTAACTCTACATCTATTGAAAATTTATAAAATGGCTCTAATAATATATTGTCTGCCTTTTCTAAACCTTGTCTTAATGCTCTAAAGGTTGCTTCTCTAAAGTCTCCACCTTCAGTATGCTTATTATGTGCTCTCCCTGTTAAAAGAGTAACTTTAATATCAGTAATTTCTGAACCTGTTAATATTCCATTATGTTTTTTCTCAAATAAATGAGTTCTTATCAAATTTTGATGTCCTGTAGTTAGATTATCAGCATGACATTTATTTTCAAAAACAATTCCAGAACCTCTTGCTATACTTTCTAACATTAAATGTACTTCAGCATAATGTTTTAATGGTTCAAAATGCCCATAACCCTTAACTGTATTATTTATAGTTTCTTTATATATTATTTCACATGGTCCAAAGTCTACATTAAGATTAAATCTTTCTAATATAACTTCCTTTAATACTTCTAACTGTATCTTTCCCATAATATGAACATGTATTTCTTGAAGAATTTCATTCCAAATGACATTTAAGGCAGGATCTTCAGCCTCTAATCTTTTAAAATATCCCAATACTTCTTTTACATTACATGATTTATCAAAAATTACCCTAGACATTAAGGTTGGAATCATATTAAATTTTAATCTTTTATTTAATGCCCCAACTCCATCTCCTACATTTAAACTTGTAAGACCTGTTACTGCAAAAACATCTCCAGCTACAACTTTATCTACTGTAGAAAATTTATTTCCATTATAAACCCTTATACTGCTTATTTTTCCCCTTAAATTTCCATTATTTATTTCATCTCTAACCTTTAGTATACCACTTAAAGCTTTAATAAATGTAATTCTTGTTCCATTATCATCATGTCTTATTTTATATACAATTCCTGAAAATTCCTCATTTTCATTATAATTAGTAAATGTTAACTCTTCTAAAGAACTTAAAAACTCTGAAATTCCCTCATCTTGAAGAGCAGATCCTGCAAAACATGGAAATATACTTTCTTCTTTAATTAAACTTCTTAATTTATTAACCCATAATTCATTATTATATTCTCCATTAAAATACTTTTCTAATAAATCTTCATCTCTCTCAGCTATAAATTCTATTAAGTCTTCTTTAATCTCTGTAATACTATCTATATAACAAATATTTTTAGTTAAATTTGCTTTTATTTCATTAATTACATTATCTAAATCTGCGCCTATTCTATCCAATTTATTAATAAAGAAAAATGTAGGAACATTATATTTTCTAAGTAATCTCCATACTGTTTCTGTATGAGATTGTACACCCTCTACTGCACTTATCACTATAATTGCATAATCCATGATCCCTATAGCCCTTTCCATTTCACAAGAAAAATCTATATGTCCTGGTGTATCTATTAAATAATACTTTGATTTTCCTATTTCAAATACCCCTTGATCCGAGAATACTGTAATACCTCTTTCTTTTTCTATATCATGACTATCTAAAAATGAATTTTTATGATCTACTCTCCCTCTGCTTCTAATAGCATTAGTATGATAAAGAATTTGTTCAGAAAAAGTTGTTTTTCCAGCATCTACATGAGCTAATACACCTATTGTTTTTTTCATATAATCACCTTTTTCTATAAACAATAAATAAATTTACATTTAAATTATATCATGACTATCCATAATTACCATTTAATAATTCCTTACAATAAAAAAACACAGCAACAGTAATTTATATGTTACTATTGCTGTGTAACTATTTTCCAATTAAATATACGACTCAAATGCTTTAACAAAATATTTTTCTGTTAAATATAAAAGTTGACAAGTTGTCTTTGTTGTATAAAATATATCATTTATACAATCTTCCTCTAAACTTAAATATTCTTGCCTATTTCTCTTTAATTCTTCTAGATAATCTACAGAATCATCTATATTATCTAGAATATTTTCAAAAATATCATTATTATTTCTTAAAGTCTTTCTTAACATTAAATGCAAAGTAACTTCATATGCAAAATGATTTTTCATATCCTTACCATAATATTCGTCTAAATGATACTTACAAAAACAATCTGCAATATAATGTGCTATTTTTCCTATAATAAATGATACTTCATTAATATCTAAATCATTACTTTCAATGTAATCTTTATATTCTAGCATTTTATCTTTAGAAACACTATATGTGTGTTTTATCTTATTTCTTCTCTTGTGTAAATCTGGCTCTACACACCCAGCTAAAAATCTTTTTTTATTTAAACTTAAATTATATTTTTCATTGCACAACTTATAACAATATAAGCCTATTGCTAAATGAGTGTTTACTAGCATAAGATTTCTCCCCTCGTCAGAATTTTAAAATAATCTATAACCCCGACAATATTATTATACAATAATATTGTGAATTTTGATTGTTTTTTTCTTAAATTTCTTTTGGATTCTCTGTAATATTCTACTTATTTTAACTACTATTATCTACTACAGCAAATATTACATTTAAATATTTATGATTAAAATTAAAACATATGACTAATTTATTATGCACATAATAAATTAGTACTATTAATTATCCGTATGATTGGAGGAAAATTATGAGAGTAAGACTTGGCTATGTAGCTATTTCTAAAAAACTAGGTAAAAAAGTTACTTCTTCTAGTACTGTAACTTTTTCAAATTATAATAAAATTGCTCTTCCTAATAAAAAATTAGAAAAACTAAAATCTGTAGCAGCTTCTAACTTAAAGGATTTAGAAACTATAATTAGATATAATATAGAAAATGACATTCATTTTTATAGAATCACTTCTGCTTTAATCCCACTAGTTACTCATCCTGAAGTTGGCTATTGGGGACATAGAGAATTTTTAAAAAAAGATTTTGAATATGTAGGTAAATTAATAAATGATTCTAAAATGAGAGTAGATACTCATCCTGATGAATTTAATGTAATTAATAGTATTAATCCTAAGGTAGTTGAAAACACTAAGATAAACCTATTAAGGCAAGCTGAATGGTTTGAAGATTTTAAATATGATTTAGGAAAAATGGTAATACATATTGGTGGTGCTACAAATGGTAAAAAAGCTGGTTTAGAAAGATTTATTACTAACTTTAATACTTTTCCAGCTGAAGTAAAATCAAAAATAATTATTGAAAATGACGATAAAACATATACAGCACAAGAGACTCTAAATTTATGTAATGAATTAAATTTACCTATGGTTTTAGATATTCATCATCATAATTGTAATAATAATGGAGAAAACATTTATGAATTAATTCCTAAAATATTTTTAACATGGAAAAATGAAAAACTTCCTCCTAAACTCCATTTTTCCTCTCCTAGAAATGGTGAAAAAGATAGAAAACATTCTGATTTTATTAATCCAAAAGATTTTGTATATTTCTTAGAAAACATTAGCTCCTTTAATACTGATATCGATATAATGCTTGAATGTAAAGAAAAAGATTTAGCATTATTTAAACTTACAACCGATATAAAAGAATTAAAACCTGAATATAAATGGGTCGATAAAAGTACTTTTATTGTATAAAAGTTAAAAAAATTGTACATAATACAATATAGTGTAAAACATAATGTAATATATTTTACACCATATTACAACTTTAGTTATTTCGACAAATAGCATTAAAAGAACAGTAGCATACTATCATTAGTTGTTACTGTTTTTTATTAATAAAAAATCTATTTAATTATTTCTATAAATAATAAGATTTTACTATATAGTAATAATATCTGATCTCTACCTTTTACATCTTTCACATATAAAATACTAAATTCATATTTTATAATTGTATAAATTTCATAGGAGATTTTATGAATAATATAAATTATGATTGTATAGACTATGATAAACTTCCCAAGAAATTTCCACCCCAACATCAAGATATTCAACCTGGAATTGAAGCTAAAATGAATCCCAAACCAATATTTGATAACCCTTGCTATAAAGGTAGTGAAAAACTAAAAGGTAAAGTTGCTCTAATAACAGGCGGCGATAGTGGAATTGGTAGAGCTATTGCAATAGCCTTTGCCAAAGAAGGAGCTAACGTTGCTATTTCTTACTTATATGAAGAAATAGATGCTAAAACTACTAAAAGTTGTGTAGAAGACTATGGGAGCAAATGTATATTATACATGGGTGATATTTCCTCTAAATCTTTTTGTAAAAGCTTAGTTGATTGTGTTGTTAAAGACTTTGGAAAGATAGATATATTAATAAATAATGCTGGCGTTCAATTCCCTCAAGAAAGTATAGAAGATATTTCTCAAGATCAACTTGAATTAACCTATAAGGTAAATATATTTCCAATGTTCTATTTAACTCAAGCTGCCTTATGCTATATGAAAAAAGGTAGTACAATAGTTAATACAGCTTCTGTTACAGCCTATCAAGGACATGTAAAGCTTATTGATTATTCATCTACTAAGGGAGCAGTGGTTACTTTTACAAGATCACTTTCACAATCCTTGGTCACAAAAGGAATAAGAGTTAATGCTGTAGCGCCTGGTCCAATTTGGACTCCTCTTATAGTTTCAAGCTTTTCAGATGAAGATATAAAAAAATTTGGCTTTGATGTTCCTATGAAGCGAGCTGGACAACCTTTTGAATTAGCACCTGCTTATGTATACTTAGCATCAGAGGATTCTAGCTATGTTACTGGTCAAGTAATTCATGTAAATGGTGGAACAATAGTAGATAGTTAAAGCAAAAACGTATTGTATAATATTTACAATACGTTTTTGCTTTAATATTCTTATATAAAAACCTTAATATTTCTAATAATTAACCTTTATCTAAGTCAAACTTTAAAATAAAAGTTATTTTCCCTTTATTTATTTCATAAGATAACTTTCCATAATTCTCATACGCAAGTTCCTTACATAAATACAATCCTAACCCTGAACTGCTTACTTCCTTAGAAATGTCTTTATAGTTATTATATTTTATAAATGGTTCCAATAGCTTATCCTTTATATCATTTGGAAAATCACCACATTTATTTATTATTGAAAAAACTATATTTCCCTCTTCCTTATATAAATTAATATCTATCATTTTCCCAGCATTATATTTTACTGCATTATCAATTAAATTAATTATTATTAACTCTATATCTTCTAAAACTGAATATATAGTTACATCTTGTAGTCTTTTATTTATTATATAGCCATTACTTTCTATTCTTACTTGAAAATCTTCTATTATTTCTTCAATTAATTCTGTAAATGAAAATTCACATCTATTTTTAGATGAATTAATCTTTCCTCTTGATATATCAAGTATCTTTTCTACTAAAGTTTTCATCTTCTCACTTTCCATTATTATTCTATCACTAGCTCTATTTATAAATTCTTCATCTAGTTCTTTTAGTCTGTTTTCTTTTAATATTTGTGCATAAAGTGATATTGCTGTAACTGGGGTTTTTAACTCATGTGTTGCATTATTAAAAAACTCCCTTGAAACTTTTTGTAGTTCTTCAACCTTTTCTTTTTCCTTAATTATTACTTCCATCTGATCTCTTATTTTATTTTTCATTAAATTATAGCTTTTTGAAAGCTCACCAATTTCATCATTGCTATTAATAACAATATCCTTTGAATTTATACTTTTTGATAAACCCTTCATTGATTGATTTAATTCATTTATTGGTTTAGTAACTTTACTTATTATAATTGATATAACAGTAATTATTGATAAAACCACAATAACTTGTCCCACAACTACTATTGTTATAATATTTAGATTTTTATTATATTTTTCAATATAATCTTTTTGTATAATTAAATTACAATAAAAATCATTATCTAAATAAATAGGATAATTATATGTTACACAGTAAATATTATTTAATCTTTTAAACCTTATAATAGATTTAAGGTTTTTGCTTTCATTTACTATATTATTTATTTCCTCTTCACTTATTGCTACACTAATATATTCATTTGTTTCGCCTTTATCATTTATCATAGAAACATATGAATTAGTTAATCCCTTAATACTATTTAAACTTTTCCACTTACTTTCTCCAATAAGTTCATTTTGATTAATAGTCTTTATAGAAAATTTCTTTATATTTGTTATTTCATTTATAATATCAGCTCTTAATGTATTTTCTAAAAATAATGCAATAAATATAGTAAATATTATATTTATTATTAATACTGAAATTATTGTTCCAAATAATAATTTACTCCTTAGTGTTTTAAACAATAAATCACCTCATAACATATCCTATACCATAAACTGTTTCAATTATAGAATTATCTTTATCTTCCTTTAATCTATCTCTTAATCTTTTTATATGAACATCAACAGTTCTAGTATCACCTTCATAGTCATATCCCCAAACCTTTTGTAATAAATCTTCCCTTGAATAAATAATACCTCTATTTTCATATAAAAAATTTAACAAATCAAATTCCAATTTTCTCATCGGAACAAGATTTCCATCCTTAAATACACACCTATCTTTAGAAGAAATTTTTATACCACTAATTTCTTTTTTATCTTGTTGTATAGTTTCATTTAAACTCTTGTTATTTCTCCTAAATATAACCTTAATTCTCACTAATACTTCCTTCATTTCAAAAGGTTTAACAATATAATCATCAGCTCCTAATTCTAATCCTACTATTTTATCAAATATTTCTCCCCTAGCTGTTAACATTATTACATAAGTATTTTTAGATATTTCTTTACATATATCAAATCCATCCATATCAGGTAACATTAAATCTAACAATACTAAATCTGGTTTAAAAGTTTCTACTAATTCTAATGCTTCTTTTCCATTAAATGCACTCCTAACCTCATACCCCTCTTTTCTTAAAGCAAAGGTTAATCCATCATTAATGGAATACTCATCTTCCACTACTAATATCTTCTTTTTATCCATAGGTTTCTCTCCATATATTATTTTAAATCTATAAATGAATATTCTGGTTTATTATAACTTGGAGTCTCATTATTAAATAATGTTTTTCTAATAAATAATCTATTTCCTTCTTCATTAACTACTCCATAAATGGAAATATGATCATATCCCTGTTTATCGAATTTATATATTAATTCAATATTATTATCTTCATCTATTTGTGCTAAATAAGTATAATCATTATATATTACAGATATCAAATTGCTTTCTCCTAATACCTCCATAACAAAAATATCTTTATCTAATAATTGAACTTCTCCTGTTATCTTGTTATATACTCCAAACCTAGTGTTTTCTATAAAATTTTCTTCACTAAAATTATCTTTATCTTTTAAAGTAAATATTAGACTATCCTTATAACTCTTTATATAATTACCAAAATCACTATATAATTCATAATCCTGAAAATTTAATTCTTTATAATTTTCTAATTTAATATCATTATCTGTAATAGTAATCTTTTTAACTTTATTATCAGACATTATAGCCATAATAGAATTTATATTTTCATCATAATACATATATAAAATACTACTACTTTCATCTTTATTTTTAGCTTTGACTTTTATTGTTTTTCCACTTTCCATTTCTATTATAAATAAAGTTTGTTCAATTAAATTACTGCTACTCAAGTCATCATTATATAAATTAAGAATCAATACAAAATATTTATTATCTCCTAGAATATAATTATCCCAAGTCAAATAATCACTAGATAATAAATTAATCTCATTTACTAACTCATTTAATCCTTCTATTTTTATAGTAATATCATTTAAATTATCCCTATAATAATACTCCTTTTCATCAATTGGTATATATCTATTATCATATTCTTTTGTAAGCCCGCAATAACTCATGCTGCTAACATTTCCAAACTCGGTTAAAAATATTTTCGATTCATTATCAACATTATAATTCCCATCTTTATCAATATAATATCCTTTTAAACCTATTATACTACTGTAATCAGAATCACTCCTAATAGCTTCAGCACCATATACATTGTCATTAATAAACAAAGAAGGATAAATAAGCTGATCCTCAATTTCAATAGGAGTCTCTACTACATTAAATGATTTTACTCCATCAATACTCTTTACTTTCTCCTCCAATACAACACTTTCTTTACAACCTATAAGACTTAAAGATAAAGTTGTTACTAATATCATATTTATTATTTTTTTCATAAAATAAAACCTCCACATATTATTTAATTATATAATACATGGAAGTTTTTACATAGTATTGTTTAATTGTTACAAACTTCTTAACTATTTTTTTAATGCTTTTTCTAATTCATCATAATTGCTCTTAATTATGTTAAATACAACCTCCGTAAATCCTTCTTCATTTACTAATGTAGGAAAATCACTTATTGTTGTATTTATAATATTCTTTATCTTTTCTAAATTAATCTGTGGCATTTTATAATTATACTCTTGTAATATAGGAATATATGTATTTCTTATAAACGATGTTGAATACCATGTTTTTTCTAAAGCTCTGTCATTTAATACTCCTGATAGTCCTAGATTATTGTCAAAATTAGGTGCTAATCCCAATATCTCTCCATCTCTTCTTAAAAGTCCAAAGTTAAATGTATGCCTATCTATGTTATAACATAATGCATCAATAAAAGTAATATCTAAAAAATCATTTATAAATCCTAATTCATTTATTATATTAACACAATCATCAATTTCCCAATAATCCCTAACAAAACTATACATAGGTTCAAAGTCAACCTCTGCATTATCGGTAAAATCTCTACATTTAACTAAACGTCCTTCATCTATAGCTTCATATTTTACAGTATTAAACCCTAATTCTATTGCTATATTAGAAATTAATACTTCTGCAAAATTTTCTTTATATGATCCTTTTTTTATCATATACCATTCATCATTAAAAAGCTTCCAGCATTTTTCGAAACTCCCTATGTTAGTTAACTCTGGCGTTATATCTGTTGCTTTAAAGTTTACATAATTATCATTACCATAAAGTGCAATTGAATTTAATCCATCTGATAAGCTTTTTCTTACTTCTTCATAAGATATATTTTCATTTTCCCACTTTAGCCAATATGAATCAGTAATACTTACAGCTCTTGCTTTAATAACAATCTCTTTTGGAACTTCTGTTTTAACACTTAATCGTCTTCTAACTTGCCTTGAATTTGTTCTATGCGTATCTATAACTCTTGTTTGTAGCCATACTTCGAAAGAACCTGGTGATTCATTTAGCATAATTATAGGTAATAAATCTTTTTTAAAAACTTTTACTAACTCTGTTTTTCTAATCTCTGCAACAACTTCATCTTTATACATTAAAAAACCATTAAAATCATATTCATCTTCTCTTGAATATTTATTAACTATATTAATTAAATCAGAGCCTCTCATTTCATCTCCTCCTCTATAATTTCTCTAAAACTATAAATATCTATCTTAATATTCTTTTTAAAATCTCACTATCCTTAATTATACCATAAGGCAATGATACTTTTAATATCATTGCCTTACATAAAATTATTTTATTAACGCTTTTTCTAATTCCTCATAATACCTCAATGTTTCATCATTACTTTTATCATTGAAGAAAATATAACTGTTATCTTTTAACTTAATACTAATACAATTTTGATTTTCAAAATAAACATATAATTTACACTTTCCATAATCATCAATACTAAAGTTCCCTAAATTATATGTTGATGCACCTACTCCATTTGTTCTAAATCCAGAAGGCAGTTTATCTAACATTCTTATTTCTTCAATATCATCAATTTCAAGTTCTATTCCATACATTGGTGCATTTATCTTCACAATATTTTTATCTATATTTAAAGTAAACTTAGTATGATCAAATCTTATCATCATCGCTGTAACTCCTATAATAATTATTCCAGCGAATATTAAAGTGCCATAATAAATTCTTCGCCCCTTTTTAGTTCCTAAATTATAAGTAATTCCATAACCAGTCCTATCTTCAACTGTTACAGCTCTATCATTAGGATTATTATATACTCCTTTACTCCAAAACTCATCATTATCAGTATAAATAGGATTCTTACATGTATTTAATATTCTAGCTTGTTCTTCTTTTATTTTATTGTTTATATAAAATACACCTATAAAAATAATTGTTGCAGGTATTACTATTGATAAAACAAATAAAACTATATTATTATTGTTATTTAAAATAAGTAAAAACATAAATAACATACCAACACTTTGAGTTATAGCTGCAATTACAGTTCCTAATGTCCATGTTCTTTTAAATATAGTATTATAAGCTATATTAGCATTTGAATCTTCGCTAATTACCTCTGTCTTTCCTTTAGAATATATTTTGTGCATAATAAAGAAAATTATATTTCCTATTAATGCATTAACTGATACAATCCCAAAACTTATTCCATATTCTTTTATATTGCTAAAAACTAAGATAATTGGAATAAATGAAATTATAAAACTTGGAATAAACCATAAATTTGATACAGGCATTTTATCTTTTAATCTCGTAACTTCTGTATCTATTGTGACTAATCTTTTACTTGGTAATAACCAATCATTTTCTCTTTTAATATCCATTAGCTTTTTATTATATTTAATAAATAATTTCCTAGTATAAAAATACAATCCAAATAACCATAAAAATAAATATATTATTTGATTTGAATTGAATTTAAAGAAGAAAGATGGAATAAACAAAATAGCTGAAATAATAAAAGCAATTATATTCTCCCTCTTAAAACTTTTTACTATATCTAGTACTTCTTTATTTTTTAACTCTAGAAAAGGAATTGTTACTCCAATAATAATATTCTTATTACCTTTAACAATATATCTACAATTAAAATACATTGATAGTATAACAACTAATGCTACACTCCCCCAAATAATATTAAAAACACCCATTTTTACCCCTCATTCCATGTTACTTTCAAGCCATTCATATTTTTATAAATATCTTCACACATTTTTATAAATTCTTTATATTCAATTCCTTTTATGCCAGATTCAGCAATTATAAGTTCTAGTTCACTTTCTAGTTTTTCTTTAAATTCCTTACTAGTATCTAATGCTGGGTTAATTTTAGCTCCATGTCTTCTATCTATTTCAATATACCCTTCATTTTTTAGTATTGTATAAGCCTTATTAACAGTCATATTATTAACGCCTATATCCTCTGCCATTTGCCTAACTGTTGGAAGCCCTTCTCCTTTTTTTAATTCCCCTCTCCCAATTCCCATTACAATTTCATTTCTAAGTTGTACATAAATAGGAATATTACTAGTCATATCTAAATTAATAATCATTTGTTTCTCCCCCTTTGTATACTTTGTATTATATATTATAATACAAAGTATACAAATAAACAATATTGCTATTTAAATTTTATAAATGAAAAAGCAATATCAATTAATTTTCTAAACCAATTGATATTGCTTAATATTATTTCTTTAAAACTAATCCCTTACTTCTTATACAAGTACATTCTCTTGCCTCTTCAGTATGTAAACATTGATATTTTATCTTTTTTGGTGCCTCTATTTCTACTTGTTGTTTATCTTTTAAATTTTCTTTATCCATTTATATACTCCTTAAATATATTATAATTTTACCTTTTACTTGTATATTTTATATTATATAATAATTATTATCTTTTAATATGTATTATATAATACTTTTTTACTTAAGTACATATAATAAATTTAATTAATTTTATACAAGGAGAAAAAAATGATAAGTTTAATCACATTAATAATTTCTTTATCACTTATTATGTATTTAGCATATAAGGGCTATTCTACCATAATTACCGCCCCTATAGTTGGACTATTAACACTACTAATTTCACTTGGCCTTAATAGTCATTTAATGGCTAATTATACAGAAGTTTATATGAGTGGATTTGCTAACTTTGTAAAAAGCTATTTTCCATTATTCTTAACAGGAGCTATTTTTGCAAAATTAATAGATGAAGTAGGTTATGGTAAATCTATAGCATCATTTATTACAACAAAACTAGGAAAAGATAAAGCAATTCTTGCCATTGTTCTATCTGGAGCACTTTTAACATATGGTGGCGTGTCTTTATTTGTTGTTACTTTTATATTATATCCATTGGCAAATATTTTGTTTAAAGAAGCAGATATACCAAAAAGACTTATACCAGGAACTATTGCTTTAGGTGCATTTACTTTTACAATGACAGCTATGCCTGGTTCCCCTGAAATTCAAAATGTAATACCAATGAGCTATTTTGGTACTGATACATTTGCAGCACCGTTAATTGGGCTAATAGCAAGTATTATTATGTTTAGTTTAGGGATGCTATGGCTTACAAGAAGATCTAAAAAGGCAAGAAATAATGGCGAAGGATATGGAAACCATACTGATACAAGTAAAAGTAATTCTAACGAAAATTTACCAAGTATATTTGTATCTATTATACCTATTTTAATAATATTTATTGCTAACTTTACACTTTCAAAATTTTATTTTCCTAATACTGATGGAAGTTATTTAACTCAATATGGTATCACACTAGATGAAGCTTCTGGAACATGGAGTGTAATAATTGCTATAATACTTTCAATAATTTATATTATTTTATTAAATTATAAGAAGCTTAAAAATTTAAATAATACACTTAGTGAGGGAGTTAAAAACTCTTTTCTTCCTTTATTAAATTCTAGTGCTATAGTTGGATATGGTGCTATAATTAAGGTATTGCCTATTTTTGCCTCAATACAAACTACTATTATGAATATTTCATCTAATCCAATTATTTCAGAAGCTATTTCTGTAAATATAATTTGTGGCCTTACAGCCTCTGCTTCTGGTGGATTAGGAATAACATTATCTGCACTTGCTCCAACCTTTATTGAAATGAGTGAAAAATTATCTATTTCCCCAGAAATATTACATAGAATTGCTTCTTTATCTTCAGGTGGATTAGATACTTTACCTCATAATGGTGCTGTTATAACTACTTTAGCAATTTGTGGATTAACTCATAAAGAAAGCTATAAGGATATATTTGTGACATCTGTTGTTATACCTATTTTTACTACAGCAATTATAGTAGCAATAGTTTCTATCAGGTTTGCATTCTAATAAAAACATTAAATTATAATAAAAAAAATCTCTATTTATTAATAGAGTTGCTTTATCAATAAATAGAGATTTTTTTATTATTTATCCTTTTACAGCTCCAGCTGCAACGCCTTCTATAATATATTTTTGACAAATTAAATAGAATATTACTATTGGTATAATAGCAAGAACTAAAACAGCCATCATAGCTCCCATATCAACAGCACCATATCCACCACGTAAATATTGTACTGCCATAGGTAATGTTTTATAATCTGAACCTAAAACTAAAGTTGGAAGCAAATAATCATTCCATATCCACATTACATTCAAAATAGCTACTGTAATGGCTATTGGTTTTAATAATGGTAATACTATTAAGAAAAAAGTTTGTATTGGATTGCATCCATCTATCATAGCTGCTTCTTCAATATCTATAGGAATTGACTTAACAAATCCACTAAACATAAATACAGATAGTCCAGCTCCAAAACCAAGATATATTATTATAATTCCAATAGGATTATCTAGACTTAACATATTTGCTATTTTACTCATTGTGAACATAACCATTTGAAATGGTACTATCATAGAAAACACAAATAAATAATATAAAAAGCTTGTAACTTTTGATTTCACTCTTGTAATATACCAAGCTGTCATTGATGTAAATAAAATAATTACAGCTGTTGAGCATATAGTTATAAATACAGATAGCCCAAAAGCAGAAATAAATCCTGTCTTCTCTATACCATTTATATAGTTATCTAATCCAGAAAAAGTTGTTACATTGGGTAAAGCAAAAGGTGTCCTACTTATATATAATTTACCTTTAAATGAATTGTATAATACTATAAATATGGGTGCTAAAAATAATACTGATAAAGCTGTTAAAATAATATAAAGCAATATATTATTTTTCTTTTTAGGAATATATTTTAATTCTGTATTTTTTTTAGTGTTTAATTTTGCTTCCATTAATTTTCAACCTCCTTCTTTCTAGTAATACTTAATTGAAGTAACATTATTACTGCAACTATTAAGAAGAATATTACTGCTTTTGCTTGCCCTACTCCTTCTGAACCAACTTTATTATAGAATGTCTTATATATATCTAAAGCAAGCATTGCTGTCTTTCCTCCTGGTGCTCCATCAGTTAATGCTAAGTTTTGGTCAAACAATTTAAATGCATTTGACATAGTTAAGAAAAGACATATAGTTATTGATGGCATAACTAGTGGAATTGTAATTTTTCTCAAAGTTATCCATTTAGATGCTCCATCGATTTTAGCACTTTCTATCAATTCTCCAGGTATATTTTGAATTCCTGCTATATATATAATCATCATGTATCCAATTTGTTGCCAGTTAAGCAAGATAACTAATCCCCAAAATCCATACTTATGATCATATGTTAAATTAACACCAAAATAATTAAGTATTCCATTTAAGATTATTAACCATATATAACCTAAAACTATTCCTCCAATTAAATTAGGCATAAAAAATACAGTTCTAAATATGTTTGTACCTTTTAATTTTCTAGTTAAAAGATATGCTAATGCAAATGCAAATACATTAACAGTTATAACTGATACAATAACAAATTCAGTTGTAAAAATTAAAGCATTCATAAATTCTGAACTTGCAAATGCCTTCATATAATTATCTAATCCTACAAATGTGGCATTAGTTACAGTCGTAAATTTAGTAAAAGATAAGTAAATTCCCATTACAAATGGCACTAAAAACACTATTATAAAAGCTATTAATGTAGGTAATGCAAATAGCCAAAAATATTTTTTCATACTCTTTTGCATATTCTATTCACCCCTATATAAAAAATTATATTGTTATTATGTTATCAATATTGTACTTCTATGTTTATAGACTAATATATTTAAATGAAGGCAGCACATATCTATATGCTGCCTTCATTTAAATATTATTCAGCCTTTTCAGACTTCCAAGAATCCTTTACAGTTTGTACAACATAATCCCAATCTTGAGTACCCTGAATATATTCAAGTAAAGCACCAGCAAAAGTATCTTTAAAGTTTTGACTTGGAAATGCTTGGAATGTCCATTTGACTGTTTCTACATCTTCTTTTTCCATCCAATTAATAACTTCTTTTGATAATGGATCAGCAGGCTTTTCATCATCATTAAATGTATCAAATGGAGCAATAAATCCTAGATCACCTGTAACATAAGCTTTCCCCGTATCACTTGTAAATAGCCAGTTTATAAAATCAATAGAAGCTTGTTGCTTTTCTTCTGAAACTTGGCTATTAATAGCTAAATAGTTTTCAGTACCAATACAAAGACCTTGATTTTCTTCACCATCCATACCTGTATATATTGGCATAAACTTAATATTTTCTTCTTTAACAGTATTACCATCTATACCATTTATTTGTGACCAAGCCCAGTTACCATTTTGAACCATAGCACAATCACCTAAAGCAAATTCAGCCATTGCATCATCTACACTCTTATTTCCTAAAACACCTTTTTCTGAAACAGAATTATCAGTATATAAATCATATATATTTTTGAAGTTTTCGTTATATTTAAATTCAATTTCATTAGCATCTAAGCCAGCTTGTAATGCATCACCATCTTCACCTGAATTATCTTTAAATTCATAATATAATGGTATGTTTGCTAAATGTGTTTCCCATCTCCATGCATTGCCGGAAGCCATTGAAGTTGATGCAAATACACCTTCAATCCCTAACTGATCTTTATTAGCTTCCATATCTTCTACAACTTCTTTTAATTTATCAAAATTATTAATATCATCCATAGACTTAACATCTGTTGCTTTATTTTCTAGTGCAAAATATTTTTGCATTATTTCATCATTATATATAATTCCATATCCCTCAACAGCATAAGGTATACCATATACACCATCCCCACTTGTAACTGCTAAGCTTTTATCAAGTAGATGATCATAAAGCTCTGTATCTTTTAAATCTAAACAGTAATCTTTCCAAGATTCATACCCAACTGGTCCATTGATTTGAAATATTGTTGGAGAATCTTTTTTTGCTATTTCTGATTTTAATGTTTGTTCATAAGTACCACTTGCTGCAGTTTCAACTTTCACTTTTACTCCAGTTTCAGCTTCATAGTCCTCAGCAATCTTCTTATATACATCTGCAATTTCAGGCTTAAAATTTAAAAAATAAATTTCTGTTTCTGTACTTTTATTATTAGAAGTACTTGTAGAGTCATCACTATTCTTTTTGCTTCCACATCCTACAAATGAACTTGCTACTAGTGTTGTTGCAAGAGCAATAGCTAATAGTTTTTTAATTTTCATAAATTCCCTCTCCCTTAAAATAAATTACTTTATTATATAAAATATTTATAAAATATTTATATATCACTAAATTTTCTGGAATAGTTATTGGAATCGTTTCCTATTAACATTAAAAAAATATTTTATTATCTATCATAAAATAATTGTATATTATTTCCATTTTAAATTCAATATATTTTTATATTTTTTAACAATATTTATATTTCAATTTAATATTTTTTTCCTTTTTACTTTTGAAATAGTTAACAAAATTCTTTTATTATATATTTTATAAATAAAAAGAAGTAGCATAATTTATTTTTACTACTTCTTAATTTAAATATACTTTATATAAAGGTTAAACATACTAAGTAACTATATATTTATTACTCGTCTTATATTAATATTTTCTTCAAATATCTTAGCCAACTCATCATACTGCTTTAATTTATAAACTCTATAATCCAACAATTCTTTTTCTATAATATTCAAACCTTTATTTACTCTAATATCATTAATAAAATTCAATAAAAATTCTTTCTCATCAAATATCCCATGTAAATAAGTTCCTAAAACATTCTTTTCTTTATTATAAACACCTAGAGCTTCATCATTTTCACCTTTTATGAAAATTGAGCTTTCATCTTTAACCTTTGTAATACCATTATGAATCTCATATCCCTTAACCTTAACTCCAATACAAGATTTAAATATATTACAAGCATTTTTAATAATTCCACTAACTTGTTTTGTTCTTTTTTCCTCATTAAATATAGTTTCTATATCAAGAAAATCAAATCCTTTTTCTGAAGTAACTTCTCCTTCAATACCTTTTAAATCATTTATACTTTTACCAAGCATTTGATATCCACCACAAATTCCAAATATAATTGTACCCTCTTTTTCTAGCTCTTTTACTCTATCAAAAATTCCGTTTTCTTTTATAAATCTTAAATCATTTATAGTATTTTTAGTTCCTGGTATTATTATTAAATCTGGTTTATTTATATCTTCAACATTATTTACATATCTTACAGTAACATCATTCAATCTTTCTAAATTATTAAAGTCAGTAAAATTAGACATATGTGGTAATCTTATTATTGCTATATCTAATCCTGTTATATCTTTATTTTTTATTCTTTCAGTTACACTATCCTCATCTTCTATATCTAATTCAAAATAAGGCAATACACCAAGGACTGGTACTTTTATAATATCTTCTAATTGTTTCATTGCATCTTTAAAATAATCTACATTACCTCTAAATTTATTTATAATAACACCTTTTACTCTAGCTCTTTCATCATCACTTAAAAGCATTAAAGTTCCTAAAACTGATGCAAATACCCCACCCCTATCTATATCTGCAACTAATATTACATCTGCATCTGCTGCTTTTGCCATTGACATATTTGCTATATCGGTTTCCCTTAAATTAATTTCAGCACAACTACCTGAACCTTCTAATATCATAATTTCGTAATCTTTTGAAAAATTATCAAAAGTATCTTTAACAATTTTCTTTAGTTCCTTATTCAACTCTTTATATTTATAAGCATCCATAGTACAATGAACTTTTCCATTAACAATAACTTGAGTTTTATTATTTCCACTAGGTTTTAATAATATAGGATTCATATATGCAATAGGCTTTAACTCACAAGCCTCTGCTTGTACAACTTGTGCTCTTCCCATTTCTAACCCCTCTTCAGTTACATAAGAATTTAATGATATATTTAATGCTTTAAATGGTGCTACCTTAAAACCTTTATTTTTAAAATACCTACATAATGCTGTTGCTACTGTACTTTTACCTACACCTGAAGCTGTTCCTAAAACCATTATCTTATTCATTTTCACTTTCCTTTACATCTAAGAAACCATGAGTTTCATTTTTAATAATATTCAAATGCTGAAATTTAATTGGATATTTAAATATTGGACCATCATATACAAATGTGTGATACTCACCATTTTCTCCACAAGCATCTGAACCTGTTTCTTTTATATCTTTAACTACTTCTCTTGTTAAAACTCTTCCTAAGAAATCTTCTCCAATACATTCAAGCTTTACATTTTTTATTATTGTTTTAAATCCACTATCTATAAATTCATAAACTAGCTCTTCTCTATCTTCTTGCCATAAAGGAAAATTTGCTTCTATTCCTGCTTCATTACATCTTGCAGTACACCATTCTCTATGTGGTTCTAAATCTATATCTCCAAATACACATGAATCAATTCCTAATGTATCTTTTGCCTTAATTAATGCTTCAGTAAATTTACTTTCGTAGTCATTACCTTTAGTTTCTACTAATATTAAAGGTATATCTAATGATTTAGATACTTTTTTTATTAAATTTTCAGGAATTCCGTGAAACCAAGATCTATTTTCTTCTTTATTTACTGTTACAAGTAAAGCTACTGGAGTATTACCACTCTTTATCATTCTATATAATGCTAAAGTACTATCTTTTCCACAACTATATGACATTATAAACTTCTTCATCTAATACCACCCCTTATTAATATTATAAAATAACTATTTCCACTTTTCTAAAGCATCAATCATAAATCCTTTTATATCTACTCCATAAACTTCTTTCAATATTTCTCTATTCAATACTTCTTTAGGAGTTCCTGAGCTAATAATTTTACCATTATTCATCATTACTACTTTTTCACCAAAAGTTTGAACTAAGTTTAAATCATGTAATACAGCAACAACAATTTTATTATTTTCTTTAGTCCATTTATTTAGATAATCTAATATTTCTATTTGATATTTTAAATCTAAGTGATTTGTAGGTTCATCTAAAAGAATTACATATGGATCCTGTGCAAATGCCCTAGCTAAATAAACTCTTTGTAATTGTCCTCCTGATAATTCACTTATTAATTTATCTTTAATATCTATTAACCCTACATTAGTTATACTTTTGATAATTATTTCATCATCTTCTTTGTTTATTCTTGAAAATACTCCTTTTAAATGTGCATATCTACCTAAAGCTACTGTTTCATAAACTGTATATGGAAAATATATATTACTAGCTTGAGTCATTAATGCAACATTCTTTGCTAAATCTTTTCTATTTAATTTACTAATTTCCTTTGAATCAAGCTTTATATTACCCTTATATTCTAATAAATTAGCAATTGATTTTAAAAGAGTGCTTTTACCACATCCATTAGGTCCAACTATACAAAGATTATTTCCACGTTCAACACTAAAACTTACACCTTTTACAATTTCCTTATTATCATAGCCACATCTAACTTCCTTTATTTCTAGCATTAAAACATCTCCTACTTTGACTTTTTAAAATATATATAAGCAAAAAATGGTCCACCAATTAATGCCGTTATTGCTCCAACAGGTAATTCTGATGGTGCTACTATTGTTCTTGATATTAAATCAGTAATTATCATCATACAACCACCTAATACTACTGACATTGGTATAACATAAGCATGCTTCGATCCAAATATTTTCCTAACAACATGTGGAGCAATTAAATCTATAAATCCTATAGTTCCACTAAGAGCAACAGCACTTCCTGTAAGCACTGCTACAAATAAAAATAATCTTCTTTTAACCTTATTTGTATCTACTCCAATAGCTTTTGCTTGATCTTCTCCAAAAGTTAATACATCCATTTCTTTAAAATAAAAAGATATACCTAAAATACCTATAACAAAGAATGGTAAACCTGCTTTTACATAACTCCACCCTCTCATGGAAAATGATCCCATTGACCACATAGTTATACTTTGCATTTTATCTGAAGCTAAAGCTGAAATAGTAGTTAATGTTGCACTAAAAAATAGTGATAATACCATACCTGCTAGTATTATTGTTGTATTAGAGAATCCCTTATCAACTTTTTGAGAAAACTTCAATACTATTATCATAGTAACTAAACTACAAGTAAATCCAACTACTGGCATAGTTAATCTTCCTAAAAACGGAATTGATGCTCCTGTTACAATGATGATTCCTACACCTAATGATGCACCAGAAGATAATCCTAATGTATATGGTGATGCTAATTGATTTTTTAAAACTGATTGTACTATAGCACCACTAGCTGCAAGAGATCCACCAACCATAAATGCAAGCAAAACTCTTGGTAATCTTAAATTCCATATAATAGTCACTTGCTTTGGATCAATTCCATCTAATAGTGGGACACTAAAAAACCTATTAGCTAAAATAGAAAAAGTATCAAATATGCTAATATTGGAACTCCCACTGGAAGTTCCAATATATATAGCTAATAATACCAATGGAATTGATAGTATTAATAATATTTTATTTTTAGAAGTCTGTATATTCATTTGGATAAATAGCCTTAGCCATTTCTTTTAATGCTTTTATTATATTTTGTGATGCTCTTGAAGAAGAATTTTTATCTATTTGATATACATGATAATTTTGTACAGCAGCTATTGTGTCCCATCCTTCTCTACTTTCTATATCTTCAACAGCAGTTAAACCTGCTTCATTTGTTCCTGGAGTATTTGCTAAAATAACATCTGGATTAGCATCTATAACAGCTTCTGGAGTTACTGTTATCCATGAATTTTCTTCACCAAATATATTAGTTGCTCCAATAGTTTCTATCATTTCATTTAAGAATGTTTCATTTCCAAATGTGTAAAGCCCTGAACCTGCTCCGATTTCGAAATAAACATTTTTCTTATCTGTTATATTATCACCTATAGATTTTATAGCTTCTACTTCTTCTTTCATTGAATTTATTAAATTTTTTCCTTCTTTTTCTGTATCAGTTAAGCTTGCAATAAATTCAATATCTCCATATATTCCATCAATACTATAGCTACTTGGAATATAAGCAACTGGAATTCCTGCCTCTTTTATTAAAGCAAATGGATCTTCATCTCCTGATTTATTATGTCCTGATGCAATAACAATATCAGGATTTAAAGCTATAATAGCTTCTGCATCTGGATTTCTAAAATCTATTTTAGGTAAATCTTCGCTTATTCCTTCAACATCAGCTGAGTACTTATCTACAGCTACTAATTTATCAGCTAAACCTAAAGCTACTAATACCTCAGTATTAGATGGTGCAGTAGATATTATAGTATTTACTTCCTTAGGAACATTAAATTCATTTCCTTCTCTATCTTGCATTGTTGTAGGTTTGCTTGAACATCCTACAAATATCATCATAGCCATTACAAAAGTAGCTATTAATGATAAAACTTTTTTTGTGTTTTGCATTATTATTCCTCCTAAATTTATATCTTAGGGTAGTACTAATTTAGTTAGTAGTATAAAATTTAAACTTATAATTATCTTTATACCAAATTCTTTAATAATTTTTATATCTAACTAAAAAAGAGCACTTCATTTGTAAGAGCGCTCTAAAATACATAATAAATTTTGATAATTTCCCGATTAATATCTCTTTTTAAATAAATGTTTAGAAAATAAACTTAACAATTTACCTTGTTAATATAAATTTCTAATATTTAAAATTTACATAAATAAGCTATTAATGCTATTATCTCTTATTCGTATCTATTATCTCACCCTCAGAAGATAATATTTTTCTCATAGTAGGCAGGTCTCCCGGCTTAACTTCATCCTACTTTTCATACCTTCCCGCAATTATTATGCAGTGGCAAATTAAATGAATTTCGTCAGTTTTACGGTTACTGGGGTAGCTTAGGCTTCTAACCTAATTCCCTATTAAGATTATAAACACCTATTATGGTTTAAATTCATACTGATTATATATTTCTATATTTTATTTGTCAAACAAAATATTTTTTAATTCCCTAATTAATTTATCATTTTCTTCCCTAGTTCGTACTGCTACTCTATAAAATTCATTATTTAGTCCAATATAGTTATCGCAACTTCTAAGTAATATTTTTCGTTTTATAAGCTCACTTTTTAAATCTAAGTCTATTAATAATTTAAACATTATAAAATTTACACTAGGCTCAAAAACTTTTAGATTATTAATTTCTTTTAAAGCACTATATAAATATTCTTTCTCATTTTTTACATATACTATACTTTCTTCAATATAATCTTTTTCCTTTAATCCTTGAATAATTGCCTCTGAGGCTATTACATTAACACTCCAAGGTACTATAACCTTATTAATTTCATTTATTATTTCATTATTTGAACATAGTCCATATCCTATTCTTGCTCCAGGAATGGCAAAAAATTTAGTTAATGATTTTACAATTATAAGATTTTTATAATCCATTAGTAACTCATTACTTAAATACAGTTCATTTGGTTTAACAAAATCTAAAAAAGATTCATCTATCACTACTATTGTATCGGTAATTAGTGCTTTATTTAGCACTTTTCTTATAAATTCTTTTGTAGTTAAACAACCTGTTGGATTGTTAGGATTACAAATAAAAATTATATCTATATCATCTTTTATTTTATCAATAAATTCATAATCTAAATTAAAATCATTGGATTCCTTTAGTTTATAATATTCTATTTCACCATTAACACTTATAATCGCTTCTTCATATTCTGAAAAAGTTGGTGCTGGTAATAATGCTTTTTTAGGCTTTAAAGCTCGTACAATATTAAATATTACTTCTGCCGCACCATTTCCTAATGTGATATTACTCATATCTATTTTTTCAAACTCTCCAATAGAGTTCTTTAAATCAAAATAAGTTATATCTGGGTATTTAACTACTTTATCAATTGCATTTATCATAGCAGTTTTAACATTTTCATTTAATCCTATAGGATTTATATTAGCTGAAAAGTCTAATATTTCTTTTGAGTTCAATTTATATTTTCTTGCAATTTCCTCAGTATTTCCACCATGTACCGCCAAAATATTTCCTCCTAAAAAATATATACTCAATCTTAACTCTAAATCTCCTTAAGATTGAGTTATATAATCAAATTTATAATCCAATTAATAATTAACGCCATACAACATCCTAAAATAGCACTGCAATATAATATATTATTTGTTTTGTTTACTTTATAAATATCTATTTTTTCTATATCCTCACCTATAGTTGGCTTTTCTACAAGCTTTCCAAAATAATAATTTGCACCACCTAATTGAACATTTAATGCTCCTGCTACAGCGGCTTCCGGATGAGCACTATTGGGACTACTATGATTATTTTTATCTCTTTTATAAATTTTAAAACTATTTTTATAATCTAAACCTAAAACAAAAGATGCTATAAATATAAAGTATCCACTTAATCTTGCTGGAATATAATTAAATACATCATCTAACTTTGCTGGAAAATATCCAAATTCAATATATTTATCATTTTTATATCCAAACATTGAATCCATTGTATTTACTGCTTTATACAAGAAAGCTAATGGAGCTCCACCAATACCAACATAAAAAAGTGGAGCAATAACTCCATCTGACATATTTTCAGCTACTGTTTCTACAACAGCTTTTAATATGGCCTCTTTATCTAAGTTTTTGGTATCTCTTCCAACTATATATGATAACTGCTTCCTTGCTCCCTCAATATCATCCTGTATCACATATTTCACAACCTTTAAACCTTCAACTTTAAGGGCCTTTGTTGATATACAGAAATAGATCATTATAGCTGATAATATTACTCCTAAAACATTATTAATTGCATATGCACCTTTTAATAAAAGATAATTAAATAAAAACACAATTAATACTACAGTTATCCAAGTTAATAACCCAGCCATTTTTAATGATTTTTTTAATATTTTTCTAAAAAACTTTTCTGTTACTTTACATAAAGATCCTATTATTCTAATTGGATGAATTGGATTTTGAGGATCTCCAATTATTAAATCTAATAAAAAACCTAATATCGTTTCTATCATTGTTCTAACCTTTCTATAATTAAATATTATCTATATTTATAATTTCAAATCCCTTGTGCTTTTTCTCTAAGATTAAAGTATATCCTCTTCCACATGCTGGTTGATGCTCATAAAAATTTTTACTACAATCATAAAAAATTTCTAATATAGTTCCTATTGTTCCTCCATGACAAACTAAAACTGCTGTACCTATACCTTCTTTATAACACTTCTCTATAAACTTATTAAATGCTTCTTTTATTCTTTTTCTATATTGAATTTTACTTTCTCCATTAGGGCATGATACTTGTCCATCTTTATCAGTAATCCAATTAATATATTCTTTATTTTCTTTTAACATTTCATAGCTTTTCATTTCAAAATCACCAAAATCATATTCCCAAAACTCATTAATTTCATCATATACTTTTTTAGAATATAGAATTTCTAATGTCTCATTTGCTCTTTTTGCTCCACTAGAAAAAAATTTATTATATTCTGGATACTTTATTGAATTTTTAATATCATTTAATTCTTTTATTCCGTTTTCACTTAATGGTATATTACTTTTACCACAATAAAGATGCTTTTCATTGGCTTCTGTTTTACCATGCCTTATTAAAGCTAACATCAACTTATTCATAATTTTATTTTCTCCTTATAGTTGTCTTCTACGAGAATATCACTTTTAAGGCTTTTATACAACTAACTTTTAAAAAAAGAAAAACCAACAAATAATATTGTTGATTAAACATAGCTTTGTAAACTTATATATTAATCTTTAATTATTGTTGGTATACCACAAAAGATTCTATATACACATGAAGATTCTTTTGATAGATACTGAAGGCACCTTCCTGTTTCTTCTCTCCACATTCTATCCTCTTTTTTTAAAGGAACTATTCCACTTGAAATCTCATCAGCAATTATTATTTTATCTTTAAATAGATTTATATTTTCTTTTATATATTGTAATGAATTTATCTCTTTTAATATATTGTTATATGTAAATTTATGAAGTCCACAAATAACTTTTTTAGAAAAATCAAATTCATTTACACCACAGTAAAATATATCATCTTCACTAACATTGAACTGCTCTTTAACAAAATCTAGTTTTCCATTATATGCTCCACCAAAAACTAAAACCATATTTTTCTCCTTTAACCTAAAGTTCTTATATATGTTTATACTTATTGATTTTATATAATCTTAATAATTATATAAAACTTAAAATTAAAATTCCAATAGTTTCTGCAATAACAAGTCCATATCCAGCACTATCTCCTGACATTCCATCAAACTCTTTAGCTGCTTTATTAACTAAAAAGGTGCTTATTAAAATCATTGCTAAACTTATTATTAGTCCATATAATCCGAAAATAAATACTAAAATTATACTTGCTAATGTCAAACATGATAGCAATATAACTCTATCTACTTTTCCAGTTCCTTGTTTAAAAAATGCTCCTAATGAGCTTCCTTTCATAGATTCTTTTGATAATAATAAATATCCCATTAAACTTCTTGAAATAATAGGTATTAAAATCAATCCAATAGCACTATTATTATTATTATTGACAGAGTTACCTTGTATACTATTGCTTATAACAGTATAAAGCCCAGAAAAATTTACTATAAATAACATGACTACAGATATAACTGCAAAAGCTCCAGTATGGGGATCCTTTAATATTCTCAACTTTTCTTCTTTATTTCTTCTAGATAATAGAGCATCACAAACATCCATATATCCATCTAAATGAAGCATTCCAGTTAATATAAATGGCGTTATTAATGTAATTGCAGTTGTTACCATTATACTTGCCCCTAATAAACTAAGTAGTCTAAAAGCTCCATACCAAATAAGCCCTACAATTAATCCTATTACAGGATAAAACTTCATTATATTTTTTCCACCTTCATCATCCCATTGGTATCTTGGTAATGGAATAACAGTAAACATACTTATTGCCATTAAAAATCCCTTAAAATATTTTTTCATTTTTCCTCCTTACAATATGTGGGTGTGCCTCCGGGGTCAATCCAAATTTTGGATTGACCCCGGAGGCGCTCCCATTATCTGGCTCTATCTTTATGATAAATTATATTACCATAAGAACATTCAACTACAATATCAGAAACCTCTGCTAACTTTCTATTTATAATTCCTATTTCTTTTCTAAAGCTTTCTGTATAGCAATCATATTGAATACTATCACTAAATAAATAATCCGATACTATAACTATATCGCCAGCTGCACTAATAATTTCTAATATTCCAGATAAAATATCCTCACTAACTTCCTTAAAAAAATCCTTTCCTTGAAACATATAATTTGTAACAAGGGATGTTATACTATCTATTAAAACAGTATCCTCTTTTTGTATCATTTTAGAAACTTTAACCATATCCATTGTTTCTTCTATTGTATTAAATCCATATCCTTCTCTTTCTTTTAAATGATTTTCTATTCTTTTTAAATCTTCTAAATCATATGGATTCATGGTTGCTACATAATATAGTTTTCCATTTTTCTTTTTAAAAGGATTATCTAAATTTCTGGCTAAATCATCTTTATATTCTTTTAAACATATTTCAAAAGATTCATTTAATAATTTAGCTAAATTTTGTGCAAACATTGATTTTCCACTTTTAGCTCCACCAACTACTAAAGCAATCATATTAACTCCTAAACTATATAATTTTCTTCTCCTCTAACCTCATCTAAATAATCATCATTTATTTCTGCTTCATCAAAAGTAGCCATATTATTCATCATGGCTAAACTAAATTCAACTATAGAAAATGCTATTGGACACCCACTTCCTTCTCCTAATCGCATATCCAAATTAACCATAGGCTCTAAATTTAATTCTCTCATTGCAATATTATAACCAATCTCTTTAGAGCAATGTGATGGTATTAAATACTCTCTTACTAATGGATTTATCCTTACTGCTGCTAATGCTGCAACTGATGAAATAAATCCATCTATAACTACAGGTAACTTATAATAAGAAGCTCCTAAAAAAACACCAATCATTCCTGCTATGTCAAATCCACCAACCTTAGCAACTACATCAATAGGATCATTTCTATCAGGTTCATTAACTTTAATAGCTTCTGATACTACCCATTTTTTCTTTTCAAATGCATCTTTAGTTATTCCTGCACCTTTTCCAACTGCCTCTTCAACAGAGCATCCAGTTAAGCTTACAAGAACAGAACTACTTGTTGTTGTATTTCCAATTCCCATCTCGCCAACACCTAATATTTTGTATCCTTCATCATGAGCCTTCTTTGTCATTTCTATCCCTATATTAATTGCTTTTACACATTCATCATAGCTCATAGCTTGTCCCTTAACTATATTATAGGTTCCTTTTCTTATTTTTCTATCTATGGCACCAGGTATTTTTATGTCAGTATTTACTCCAATATCTACTACCTTTAAATCACAATTATTTTCTTTAGCAAGTACAGCTACCCCTGTTAACCCTCTTGAAAAGTTAATTGTCTGTGCTAATGTCACACTTTGAGGTGCTGAAGCAACTCCCTCTTCTACCACCCCATTATCTGATGCCATTATAATAATACATTTTTTATTTATAGAATTTTTTATTTTCCCTGTAATTCCAGAAAGCTTTATTGCTATATCTTCTAATTTCCCTAGACTTCCTAAAGGCTTTGCCAATGAATCAACTCTTATTTTAGCCTCTAACATAGCTTGCTTATTTAAATCACTTGTATTATCAATTATATATTTTAATTTTTCATCTTCCATGATTCCACCCCAATTATTTATTTGAAATACCTTCTTTTTTTGTTATAATACTTTATTATTTGTTTAAATGTCAACAATGGCATATTGAAATACTTTTTCATTTAGGAGAACAATATGAACACTAGTTTAATAAAATTTTTAAAAACTGAACTTAAATGGAATATTCTAAACATCTCTTGTATAGAAAAAATAGGTGGCCTTAGTAGTGAAAACTATAAAGTTTCTTATAATAACAATAATTATTTTGTTAAAATATGCACTGACAATTATCTTCATACTGATAGAAACAATGAATTATCAGTAATAAATAAAGCAGAAGAACTAAATATAGCTCCTCATCTATACTATTTTTCTACTGAAACTGGGAATATGGTAAGCAGTTGGATTCATGGAAATATGCCGTCCTTAACTGATTTTTCTTCAATAAAATTTTTACACAGACTTTCTGATTCTTTAAAAAGTTTTCATAGCTTAGAATGTGAAAAATACTTTAATCCTTTTGAGCATATAAGAAAAAGAATAACTATATGTAAAAACTTAGATCTTCATTTACCTGAATCTATAGATATGCTTCTAAATCATTTAAGCGCATTAGAAATTAAGTTTACTAATGATCCTTTAATTAGACTTTGTCATAATGACTTAAATGCTTCAAATATTATTTTAAGTAATGATAATTTATATTTTGTAGATTATGAATACTCTTCTATGGGTGATGTTTTTTTTGATTTAGCAACTATTTCATGGTTTTTTACTGAAGATTCTCGAAAACAGTTATTAACTCTATACTTCGGAGAATTTAAAAATGAATATTATCAAAAGCTTTTAGACTATCTTTTTATAATCAAATTTTACAACGCCACTTGGTCCTTAGTTAAATCTTCATCTTCTAAATCTGACTATGATTATTTATCTGGAGCTAATATGATATTTAAAGAATTACTTGACCATAATTCTATAAGAAAATTTTAACTAAATTATTCGTTACGTTTAGCGAAAAAATGAAATATTTATTTTCCAGGAAACGTGAAATTTTCACCTAGAATTTATATAATTGATTCCGTAAAGCTGGCTAAAGTTTTTAAACTCGCTATCGCTCAAACAGTAAAAACTTCTTTACGCCACTTTACTCCATCAATTATTAAATTCTACGGCTCAATTTCAATGTTCCTTCCAAATTAATATTTCATTTTTTCTTTTTTCACGTAACTACTTATAACATTGCACCTTATAGTTAATCGTTTCTGCTACATATATGACAAATAATTAACTTTTAAGGTGGAATTGTAGTTCATCAAGTGGAAGAGAAAATATTAATGATATTAACGGAAGGAATATTGTAATTAAGTTTTAGAATTTAATTGTTTTTGGAAGAAAAAGAGCGTTAAGAAGCTGAGGGAACGAAGTGACTTTCGAAGCTTTAGCTCTTTTTTCTGGAAAAAACAATATAAATTCTTAACGCAAATTACACAATTCCTGGAGGGTATATCATTAATTTTGGGGTTCCACGTGACGAACAATATTATTCAACGGTTAATTCTACGGAATTAATCTTTTTCTATCTCTGGTAAATAGTGTTGCTTCTCTAACATTTTCTAAATCTAATAATTTTGCTGTTATTCTTTCTAATCCAATGGCAAGTCCCCCATGCTTAGGCATACCATATTTGAATACATCTAAATAACTATCATATTCCTGCGGATTAAATCCTTTGTATTTTATATTTTCAATTAATTTTTCATATTCATGAATTCTCTGACCACCTGTAGTTATTTCTATACCTTTAAATAATAAGTCAAAGCTATGAGTTCCTTTCTCTCCTAATGGCATAGTATACATTGGTCGTTTTTTTCTTGGGTAATTAGTTAAAAATACAAATTCACTATTATACTTTTCTTTTATATATTTATAAATTAACTTTTCACCTTCTGGGTCTAAGTCTCCTTCTAAATCACTCTTGTTATATTCTTTCTTTAAGATATTTAATGCTTCGTTAAAATCAACTCTTGGAATGCTCTCTTTTATCTCTGGAATACTTACTTCTAATAATTCAAAATATTCCTTACAGTTAATATTTAACTTGTTTAATATATACTTTAACATTTGTTCTTCAATATTCATAATATCTTTTTCATCATTAATAAATCCCATTTCTAAATCCATGCTTACATACTCATTAAGATGCCTATTAGTGTTATGCTCCTCTGCTCTATATGCATGCCCAATTTCATAAACTCTTTCAAAACCAGCAGACACCATCATTTGTTTATAAAATTGAGGACTAGTTGCTAAATAAGCTTTATCTTCAAAATATTTAACCTCAAAAAGATCCGCTCCTCCTTCTGCTCCTTCTTTTACAATTTTAGGCGTACGAATTTCTGTAAATCCTTTACTATTTAAGAATTCTCTAAATCCATTAACTATTTCATTTTGAACTTTAAAAATAGCATTTATTTTTGGATGTCTTAAACTTAATACTCTATTACTTAACATAGTATCTAAATTACATTCCAAAAATTCCTTATTAACTTCTATTGGCAACTCATTTATTGAATTATTTATAACTTCTATCTCTTCAACTACAATCTCAAAAAAATTTAATTTATTATTACTTTCCTTTACTTCTCCTGTAACTGATACTACTGATTCTAACCTTATATTAGATATATCAAATTTACTGTTATCTACTATACATTGGACTAAACCACTTCTATCTCTTAATATAACAAAAGATATACTCTTTAATTTTCTAACCTTATATACCCATCCTTGGATATTAACTTTATTATTAATACAACTATTTAATTCACTAACTAATCTTCTTTTCATTTATTTTACCTCCAAATTGCCATTTTAAATTTATTTTATAATTAATTTACTATTAAGTAATTTTATTGCGCGCTTAATAAAACTACTTAACTAAAAAATCCCCTTGAGTATCAAAACTCAAGGGGCAAAATCAATTTGCGGTACCACCCTTTTTAACAAAGTCAATATAAAAATCAATTTAAAATGTATACCAATACTAGATACTAAACTTCAAATTACAACTATCCATTAAAAACAAAAAGCTTTCACTCCATTTAGGAGTGAAAGCTTATATCTTCACGGTACCATCCTAATTTAACAATATATTATATAAATACTTTGTTATCTCAAGTCCCTATAACGTGGGATATCCGTCTTATCCTACTATAATTTTCAGATAAGCTTCTCCAGAATGTCTTTCAGTATTTTCTTTCACATAGGCTTACACCATCCCTACTCGCTTTAGATACTCAATAAATACTTACTCTTTCTTTCAAAGAATTTAACTTTTACCTTATGATATTCCTAAATATATTAATTGTCAATATATTTTGCTAATAATTTTTATAGCTTTATCATTCTTTAACATTAAAATATCCAAAATACATATATTAAAATTTTAGGTATAAATCACAACAATAGAGCATTTTATTTTTCGAATAATTCTGTTAAGCTCATAGCCTCCTCAATTATTTCTATTGGATACCCCATATACTCTAAAAGCTTAATAGCATTCCTTGATTTCACAATTCCGCCTTTTAATTTATAATCAAAAGATAAACCTTTCTCACAATCTACATCTTCACTAAAATAATAAAAATCATAAATATCTTTTAATGCATGAGTTAACTCTTTATCATGTGTTGTTACAAACGTAATTGCACTCCTCTTATTTATATAATTTAATATTGCAGTAGATGAAGAAATTCTTTCAATGGGATTAGTTCCTCTAAAAACTTCATCTTAAATCAACATTAAAGTTATTTTCATTATAAATACTTATTATATTTGTATAATCATAATATATTATTTCATAATTATCTCCTTCAAGTTCACCGTAATACTCTACTAACACTTCTCCTGTCTCATGCAAGTATTTGCTTGTCTTAATCTCCATATTGTCAAAATTATCAACTGCTACTATCTCCCTACCACTTTCTTTATCTCTAATTGCTATTGGTGCTGCAAGTATATTATAATCTGACTTTATATACAATTTAGTTTTACCATCTCCTACTTGAACTTTAGTTATATATCCATATTCATCTTCCATTATAGTTTTTAATTGTGTTTCACCATTTAAATTTAAGTCTGCATTTAATTTAAATGACTCATTTCCCTTTTTAATACTATTACTTCTAATTATAACTTCCTTTCCATCTTCATTTTCTTTTGTCTCAAATGTTGCAGTTTTAACTCCCTCATAATTAGATCTATATTTATATGGAATAAATGTTAATGATTCAGTATCTTCATACACCTCTTGAAATTGTTTATTAAAATAATTAATATATTCTTCATTATTTACTCTACTTCCAAATTCATTTCCTCCCTTAGCTGATATATATCTTCCTTTATCATCAAAAACTAAGAATTCAAACTCAATTCCTTCTTCTCCTAAATACGTACCTTGAATAGATGTATTTATTGGTGTTATTAGCAATTTATTTATATTAACACTTTCGTTAATACTATTTAGTGATTCATTTAATTTATATTCATCAACCTCACCTTTAACAAGTTCATTAGTAACTTGTATATCAAAATTCCAGTTACCTTTAATAATACTATCACCTATTGATATTGAATCTATTTCCATAGAAAATAAAAATTCATCTGGAATATCTACATATCCTCCATAAAAGCTTTCACTTTGAAGTTCCCTTGGTACCATACTTCTTTCACTTACTGCATAAGTTACATTTCCTACACTTAGATTCTCTAATAACTCTCCATTACTACCACTTCCAAATGCAACTTCCTTTCCATTAATTTTTGTATTCACATCAAGTAGACTTGGAATTTGTCCAACTATTTTATCTCCTTCTACTGTATAAAAAACTTCTAAATCTAATCCATCATAAATAACTTTATTTATAGTAATTGTAACTCCATTACTTTCCTTTGACACATTTAAATCTGAAGCATATTTATCATAATTTTTATACCTACTATCAGTGAAATAATCAACTATGTTTCTTAAAATAGGTAAATCTCCTGCATATGTTGGTAACGTAACTCCCAAAATAATAGTTACAGCTATACATGCTGATACCATACCAGCTATATTTTTAGACTTTTTCCTCTTATTATTTAACCCCTTAATCATTCCATTTTTGAAAGCATTATTAACATAATCCGGTACAACATTATTTTCTAATTTTAATTTTTCTTTAACTTTTTTATCAAATAATTCATCGTTTAACTTCATTCTGCATCGTCTCCTATAATTTCTCTAAGAATTTTTCTTGCTCTAGAAAGTCTTGATCTTACCGTCCCATTTGGAATGTTAAGTATTAATGCTATATCTTTTATTGACATATCTTCAAAGTAAAATAATACTGTTGTTACTCTTAATTCCTCACTTAATGAATTAATTGCATTTGTTAAGTCTATATTTTCATAATAATCATTATATTTTTCTTCATGGTTACTTTCATTAATAGAAACTATACGTTTATTCTTTCTAATAATTTCATTACACTCATTAATTAAAATTCTTACTAACCATGTCCTAAAAAATTCATTTTTCTTTAAAGTATTAATCTTTTCATAAGCTTTAATAATAGTATTTTGTATAGCATCCTCTATATCATGTTCATTGCTTAAAATTCCTCTTGCAACTCTATAAATATTTAATTTATTTTCGTTAATTAACTCTAAAAAAGCTTCATTATCCCCATTTTTAGCTTTAATAATATTAGACTTCTTTTTATAGTTTAAAAATGATATAAGTTCCATATTCCTCCCCCTAAATTTATTACTTAGCTAAGTATTACATCTATTAGATGTATATCTCAAGTAATATGTTCACTTTATAGAAAAAAATAAAAAGACGATATAAAACAATCTAAAATCATTTTATATCATCTTTTACTAACTAGATTTAAGCCTTGATATTTCCATGCCTTAATAAACTTTTTATTCTTTTAAAATAAGTAATACCTAATGGAATTACAGCTGCAAGCCAAGCAACTGGATCAGCTAAACATATTCCCATAAACTCTAACTGACTTGGTAAAGTAAACGCAACTATAGCTCTTGCTATAAGTTCATATGCTCCAGCCATCATTGGAACAAATGAATCACCTATGCCTTGAAGTGCATTTCTATATATAAATATTAATCCCAAAGGTATAAAGAATATAGCAGATATATCAAGCACTTGTTGTGCATATCTTAATATTTCAGCATCAGGATTACTTATAAACATCATAACAAAATATTTCCCAAGGAATACTAAAACTGCTCCAGCAATAATACTTGTGATAATTGAAATTTTAGTACATTCTTTAACCCCTTCTTTTATACGTCCATACTCTTTAGCACCAAGATTTTGTCCACAATATGTAGCCATAGTAACACCAAAAGTAATTGCTGGTTGCATAACAAGCTGTAATGCCTTTGATGCTGCTGTATATGAGGCAATAACTATAGAACCAAATACATTTAAGGCACCTTGAACAGTCATTATTCCTATAGCTGTTATTGAAAACTGAAGTGCCATTGGAATCCCTATCTTTAAATGCTTATGATAATATTTTCTTTTAACATTAAAATCTTCTTTTTTAAGCCTTAAAATAATAAATTTCTTATAAGTATAAACTAAACAAAGTATAGCAGATACACCTTGCGAAATAATAGTTGCATATGCAGCACCTGCTACTCCCATTTTAAAGTTAATTATAAACACTAAATCTAAAATAACATTTAAAATAGAAGCCACTATTAAAAAATATAATGGTGTTTTACTATCACCTAAAGCTCTTAATATACTTGCTATTAAATTATATGCAACTGTTGCTATAATTCCTCCATAAATTATTTTTATATATGTATGAGCATCAGCCATAATATTTTCAGGAGTATTCATTAAATTTAATAAAGGCTTTGCTCCTATCAAACTTACTAATGTAACTACAATTACTGAAATAACTGTTAAAGTTACTGCACTAGCAACAGCCTTACGGAGACCCTCTTCATCCTTTGCCCCAAATTTTTGCGATACTAAAACTGCAAATCCACTAGTTAATCCTGTGACAAATCCATTAACTAAAAACACCATAGATCCTGTTGCACCAACTGCTGCTAAAGCATCAACACCTACAAATCTACCAACTATTATAGTATCTACCATACTGTAAAATTGTTGAAATACATTTCCTATTAATAAAGGTATTGAAAATAGTAATATTAACTTAACAGGATTTCCTTTAGTCATATCATTAGTCATATTATTTTTCATCTCATCATCCCCTCCTAACATATTATTTCACAATTACATAGGATATCATCTTTATAATACTTTTGCAAAACAAATTTTAAGAGATAAGAATATTTTTTCTTACCTCTTAAAATTCCTTTATATTTAACTATTATTTAAATTTTTCAATTACTTTACCTATAGTTTTGATACCATTTTCTATCTCTTCAAGAGATAATCTAGAAAGTCCTAACCTTAAACACTCTTTACAACTATCATCTACCGAAAATATATCTCCTGGTGTAAATATAACATTTTTTCTATAACACTCCTCTAAAAGTTTCCTTGAATCTACACCTTTTATTTTAATATAAATATGAAGTCCTCCTTCTCCCCATATAAAGGTTGGCTTAATATATTTATTAATACATTTTATAGTAAACTCATATTTTTCCTTATATACTTTTCTAACCTTTTTTATTTGCCTTTCAAAAGCCCCCGAACGCAAATACTCATAAAGTATTCCTTGATCTAAAAATGATGTATGAATATTTTTACACCTTTTTACACTTTCTAATATATCTATAACATTTTTATCTGCAAGAATCCATCCAACTCGTATTCCTGGAAATAATATTTTAGAAAAACTCCCTATATAAATAACTCCACTTCCACCATTATCAAGGGCTGCTATTGGAGATACATGAGTACTATTATATAAAAGTTCTTCATTAAATCCATCCTCAATTATAGGTACATTATACTTTTTAAATAAATTATAAACAGAATATCTTCTTTCACCTTTCATTACAATTCCAGTTGGATTGTGATATGAAGGAATTAAATATCCAAACTTTATATTATTGCTTTTTAACTTATCTTCTAATTCGTTAATATCTACTCCCTCTTCTGTCATAGAAACACCCACTACTTCTACTCCATGAACCTTCATAATCTTAATAGCTGTATTATGAGTTGGATTTTCACAAATAATTTTATCTCCTTTATTTGTATATGCAGTAAGAAGCATCTCCAATCCTTCTGTAAATCCATTAGTAATTATAATATCTTTACCTCTGGTATCCACGCCCTTTGTATTCATATATTTTAAAAGATATTCAATAAGTGGTTTATAACCTTTTGCATATCCATAGTTTAAAATCTTATGTTCTTCTATTGAAATTCTATTTAAAAATGCTTTTTTAAACTCTTCCATATCAAACAATTCGCCATCTGGTGATATACTTTTAAAAGATATTAAATTCTTTTCCCATGGTATTTCACTTTTTACGATATCTAATTTTTCTGCAAGTTTGCCATAATCATTTACTTTTTTACTCCAAGAAACCTTCCATCCATCTTCATTTATTGACCTAACCTCTGAAACAAAAGTTCCCCGTCCCTTTACTGTATATAAAACACCTTTTTCTTCAAGATTTTCATATGCAGTTATTACAGAATTTCTACTTACACCAAGTAATTTAGAAAGCTCCCTTGTAGCAGGGAGCTTTCCATTTGATACAAGAAGATTACTGTCAATCATACTCTTTATATAATTTTCTATTTGTAAATATAACGGTTCTTCATCATTAAACTCTATTTTAGAAAATATCATTATCTCACAACTCCTAAAGTAGTGAACTCTCTATTATTTTATCTAATAATTCACTAAATTCTAATCCTCGTACCTTTGCACTTTTAGGAATTAAACTTTGTTTTGTCATTCCTGGAAGTGTATTTACTTCTAGCAAATAAGGTATTTCATCTCTTACTATCATATCAATTCGTGCATAACTATTGCAACCTAAAATATCCCAAACTTTTTTTGAAATATTATTAATTTTTTCTTGTAACTTTTCTTCTAATATAACTACTTCTTCTGCTGCCCCATTTTCCTCATACTTAGAAGTATAATCAAAGAATTCACCTTTTTTTGACTTGATCATAACTGTGGGAAAAACTTCTCCATTTAACACAAAAGATGTTATTTCTTCTCCATTTATATATTCTTCTATTATTATTTCATTATCATATTTTAATCCTTCTCTTACTGCCATTTCCACTTCATCTTCTCTTCTAACTAAAAATGTAGCAACACTTGAACCACCATTATTAGGTTTAATAAATACAGGATATTGTAATTCTTTTATTTTTTTATAATCTATTTCATCAATTGATTTTACTATTAACCACTTTCCTGTATCTACACCAACAGTTTTTACTATTCTCTTAGTTAACCCTTTACTCATACATATAGCACTTGGTAATACTCTACATCCACTATAAGGTATTCCCATAGTTTCAAGTAAACCTTGAATAGTTCCATCTTCTCCAAATTTTCCATGCAAAGCTAAAAATGCAAAATCTATTCCTTTTACTTTTTCAATTACTTCACTTTTAGAATCTATTATTATAGGAATTATCTCTTCATATTTATCTTTATTCAAATTTAATAAAACTTGCTCACCTGACTGTAAGCTTATTTCTCTTTCTGATGATATCCCACCCATTATTACTCCAACTTTCATTATTATCACTCCCACTTTTTCGATCTTTATTTTATTTTATTTTATGAATATACTAAAAAATAAAAAAGCACCACCAGAAAGGTATTTTTCCTTAACTGTGGTACTACTATTTGTATCATTCATACTTAATTTTTAAGCTTTATACTACTATTCTAATTTATTAATAGCTATTCTTACAATATAGCTTTTCTCTCTTAAAATAGTAAATTTTAATCCCCATTTGAATTATTTTCTAAAGGTAATGCACTAATATCCACTTTATCCTTATCATTGTTATTTATCTTATTATTTTCTATTACATCTGATAAATCAATATAAAAATTACTTTCTATAATACTAAATTCATCTTCTATTAATTCATCATTAGAAAAATCATCATTGATTTTCAAATGGTCTAAGTCTCTACTTATTCCAAGTATACTATCATTCATTCTATTACTTGATAAATTTTCATAATTTTTAAGCTCTAGTTTATCTAATATATCTTTTTTCATAATATCACCTCATAAAAAACTATATTAAGTATTATTCCTATTTATTTAACTTTTAATTATTTAATTTTTCTTTACAACATAATTCATAAATTTCTTTGATAGAATATACTATATATATTGACTTTTCTCCGCTTCTATTAGATAATAATAATTATTATTTAATAATCATAAGGAGGGTATTGTATGAATAATAAAAATTGGGATGGTTTTAAAGAATTAGTATTAGTTGATAAAATTGAAGTATGCACTGATATTATTTCATTCTATTTTAAAGCAAAGGATGGAAGTAAGCTTATAAAGCATAAAGCTGGTCAATTCCTACCTTTCAAAATAAAAACAAATGATCCTAAATATAAAAATGTTATAAGAACTTATAGTCTTTCTATGTTTCCTAATGAAGACATTTATAGAATAAGTGTCAAAAAAATTAATGGTGGATTAATTAGTACTTATTTACATGAAAATCTTAATATCGGTGATTCCATTGAAGCAATGGTTCCAACTGGATTATTCACTATAAAAAATAAAAATAATGATATAGTTCTAATCTCAGGCGGAATTGGTATTACTCCATTATTATCTATGCTGTATGAAGAATCATCTATTAGAACTAATATTCACTTTATACAAGCAGTACAAAATTCTAAGATGCATCCATTCAAAGATGATATAAGAAATATAGCTAAATTAAAAAATATTGAAAATACTGTATTTTATTCTGATCCTTTATCTGAAGATGTGAAAGGTGTAGACTATGATTATACTGGGTATGTAAATAAAGATTTTCTTAAAGACAATGTAAACTTAAATTCAGATTTTTATCTTTGTGGACCACCTCCATTTATGAAAGCTATGGAAAATATTTTAGTTAATCTTGGTGTAGATAACTCTAAAATAAATTACGAACTTTTTAGTAATTAATATATTATAATTTTATACCACTTTAAATCTAAAACTATAAAAAAATAAAAGCTAAAACCTAACATATCCAGGTTTTAGCTTTTATTGATAGTGTAATTTAATTGCACCAATATTCTTTTCGTAGCACATTTTACAAAGTACTATTAATTCTTCATCATTGTTAATTTCTTTAGTATAAACCTCTAAATTAGTAATATTTCCACACTCTTCACATTTATATTTTGCCTTTTCTAAAGCTTTATGCCTCTTTAAATTCCATTCTTCTTTATTATCATTAGTTTCTTTATAATCATTTTTATTATTTCTGCATATAAAAATATTATTTTCATAAGCAAAAATACTTTTTACCTTACTTTCAATACATTTTTTCAATGAAATTCCATTAATACTCTTTTTCTTTTTATACTCCATATTTGTTCTTATTATTATAATCTTTATTAAATATATTCCTAATACTAAGTATATTAAATTAAACATAAATATCACCCTTTTTATCATTAACTACTTTTTCTAAATTTATTCATTTTTCTAACAATAAAAAGGATTAATATGAAAATTAATTTAAATTAGGAAAATTAAATATATCTGTAATTCCGCTTTTTGACTTTGGTTCATTTTCATGTCTTAGTTTCTTTTCTTCTTCTTCACAAGGAATTACACCATCTATTAAACCATTGCTATAATCTTTTTTACTCTTTTTATCAATCATGATTTTCATCCTTTCTTTTTTAATCTTCATATAAATTATTATCCTTCCCAATATTAAAATTATTTATAGCTTTTAAATAATTTTAATATAATAAAATAAGCTTCTATATAACAGACTTTATAATCTATCATGTAGAAGCTTAACTTTATATTATTAATTAAACCTGACGAATTATCTTTTGAGCATATACAATTCCCACTCGTCTTTTTAACTTATCATTTAATGCAAGTTCAACACTTGTATTATCATTTAATTCAAAAGTATAAACTGATAATCCTTTAATATTGCTATTATAATAAAGCTTTTTCTCTTTACTTTTAATATTATTTTTAGTATTTTCATATGCATTTCTAACATCACTTAGTGAAATTACTTTAGCTACTTTTCTCCTACTTTCATTATATATTTTACTTATAGTTATAGTATCATTGAATATTTCATACTCATACTCAATATATACTAAAAAACTTAAAATAAATAATCCTAAAGCTATGATTCCCATAACTATTGAGGCTAATAATGATACTGTTAAAAAAAATGCTAAAAAAACTACAAATAACATAGATAAGCCTTTCAAAATATTACTTAAAGTTTTACTTTTGTCACACTCAATAAATTGCTCTAATACATCTTCCATTTTTATAACCTCCTAAAATACCCTTATTATTACATTATAACAAAGTTTATGTTAATTTAATATATCAATAAATATCTAAATACTATTTTACTATACTATATAATTTGTTAAAATTTTCTTAATAAGGTATTGCACACCTATGATTTTTGATTTATAATAAGTTATAAATTACTTCTTAACATTTTTATAAATAACTCTTATAAAGTTATTTTATTCTATTTATTTCAATAAGGGGGACTATATCTATGAAATTAGAAATAAAAAATCTACGAAAAAGTTTCTCCGGAAATGAAGTTTTACATGGAATTTCATTTTCAGTGGAAAGTGGCAAAGCACTAGGATTACTTGGGAGGAATGGAGCTGGTAAAACAACAACTATTAGAATATTAATGGATGTTTTTAAAGGTGATTCAGGTGAAATATTATTTGACGGTAAACCTTTCATACCTCGCAATCATCAAATAGGTTATTTACCTGAAGAAAGAGGTTTATATCCAAAGAAAAAAGTTATAGAACAAATAGTATATCTTGCAACTTTAAGAGGAATTAGTAAAAAAGAGGCTAAAGAAAATACAAAAAAATGGTTAACTAAATTAGGCATTGCTGAATATGAAAATAGAAAGCTTGATACATTATCTAAAGGAAATCAACAAAAAGTTCAATTAGCTCAAACTTTAGTTTGTAATCCAAACATAGTTATATTAGATGAACCATTTAGCGGCCTTGACCCTGTTAACGCACAAATTCTTAAAGATGTAGTTAAAGAGTTAATTGATGATAATAAAATTGTTATTTTCTCTAGCCATCAAATGAGTTATGTGGAAGAGTTTTGTGAAGATATAGCAATAATAAATAAAGGTAATATTGCTTTAAGTGGAAATTTAAAAGATATAAAAAAAGAGTACGGAAAAAATAGACTTATTTTAAGTGCTAATAATTATTCATTAAATGAACTAAAGGATATTTGCAAAAAGAATTTTTCTGACTTGGTTAGTATTTATGATATAAAAAAGGATTTTTTAATATTAGAACTTTGTAAAAATTGTAGCAAAAATGATTTTTTAAAAAGTATTATTGATTATGATATCGACATCGAAAAATTCTCAGTATATGAACCTTCACTAACAGATATTTTTGTATTAAAGGCAGGTGATAAATAATGAAACAATTTTTTAATGTATTAAGTTTTGAATTGAGCAATTATTTTAAAAATAAAGGCTATCTAATTACTACCATACTTATTTCAATATTATTAATCGTAGGATTATCCCTACCTTCATTTTTTGATATGTCTAAACTTATACCTCAGCTATCAAGTAACAATTCCGAAATTACTGAAAATAGTGAAGAGGGAGATGAAAGTAAAGATAAAACTAGCTATATTATAATGGATACTAATAATATTATTAGTGATAAGCGTATTCTTGAAACTGCATTTCCAAACTCAACTTGGACTATAGTAAATAGTAAAGATGAAGCTGAAAATCTTATAAAATCTGGAGATGCTAAAGCTGGATTTATTGTTGAAAGTTTAAATAGATATTCATACTTAGTTGATAATTCGGGTTTCACTGATACTAATCAAATGATTTTTGAAAACATATTATCTACATTAAATCAAATTGAGTATGCCCAAAATAATAATTTAAATATTGATGAATTACAATCAGTTATTAATATCCCATTTGAATCAGAAATAAGTATATTAGGAAAAGATAGTGCAAGTAATTTCTTCTATGTTTATATATTTGTTTTTGCAATGTATATGATGATATTACTATATGGTCAATTAATTGCTGTTTCCGTTACTTCTGAAAAAAGTAATAGAGCAATTGAAGTTCTTGTAACAAGTGCTAATAGTAATAGCCTTATATTTGGTAAAGTCATAGGTGCTGCATTAGCAAGCTTCTTACAAGTTGCTATAATATTAGGATCTGGTATGATAACTTATACCTTAAATAGTAAGGCTTGGAATGGTCTTTTAGATGGAGTATTTAAGATTCCTAGTAATATACTTCTAACATTTATTATCTTTGGTAGCATTGGTTACTTATTTTACTCTTTTATCTTTGGAGCTCTTGGTGCTTTAGTTTCAAAGACAGAAGATATTAGTTCTAGCATAGGTCCTGTAACTATGATTTTTGTTGTTGTATTCTTTATAAGCATGTTTGGACTAACTAATAGTGATAGTCTTTTAATAAAAATTGCTTCATTTATACCATTTAGTTCTTCCATGACTATGCTTATAAGAGTTGCACTTGGTACTGTATCTAATATAGAAATAATTATTTCATTTATTATCTTATTATTATCTACTATTTTAACAGCTCTTGGTGCTGCTAAAATTTATAGATTAGGTACTTTAATGTATGGAAATCCTATCAAATTAAAAAATGCATTAAAATGGTTTAAAAAAGAAAAAATCTCTTAATATTTATTAATAAATTTAAAGAGGGCTAAAACTCTAGCCCTCTTTACTCTATTAACGAAGCACATACTATTGTTCTTGCATCTTTAAATTCATAACTACAAGTATATAATGTAATTATATTTGAAACATTACTCTTAAAATCTTCGCTTTTATAAATTGATTTATTTTTTAGGATATTAATATATTCATTAAATTCATCATTGCTACTAAATTTATTTTTTAGATTAATCTCACTACTACTCTCTATAAATACAGAAAACACTTCATAAAAATATTCTTTACCATCTTTAATTATCTTTATTTTTACATTATCAAAAAAGTCTTTTTCCTTAAATCTATTTATATCAGCAAACATACTACCATTTCTCATATTATGTCCATATAAAATCAAATTTTTATCATTAAAAATATCATTATTGTAATCAATAAAAATAGTACCTGCGATATCTTTTTCCCTATAAAAATTATTTTCTAGATAGAATTCATTATCTTCACTTTGCACTACTGGATAATCTATTGCAGTATTAGGTATATTAATCCAAAACTTATACTCTGAATTAATAGCCATTAATTTTTCATCTCTCAAACTTATATTACCATTAACTTCTGAAATATTAATTATATCTTTAATTTCTTCATATTTTTTATTTGATCTATAATATTTATAATTTTTATCTATTATTTTTGTAAGGCATATTATAACTATTATAAACAATAATATATTTATTAAATTTTTAATTTTTTTACTCATAATACATCTCAGTATTAACAGTCTTTTTTCTTTCAAAAGTTAATAAATAAGCTGAAATAATGGATACTAATGGAACCGATAATATTATAGCAATACTTCCTGAAACTCCCTGCATTATCTCAATACCAACTTCATATATATTTATAACTTGATTATATCTTAGTGCATAGGCATAATTTAAAATCAATGTATTTATTGACCCACCAGTAAAAGCTAATATTAATGTATTAGACATAGTTCCCATCATATCTCTACCTACATTTATTCCTGATTTAAAAAGTTCTTTTTTACCTATATTATTATTATGAATATATATCTCATTAATAGTAGATGCTATAGACATACTTACATCCATGACAGCTCCTAATGATGCAATAAGTATGGCAGCAAATAATATACCTCCAACTTTCAAATTTGTATTACTTGCTATAAATACTAACTCTTCAACTTCTGAAACATTATAACCTGATATCTTTGCAATATGACCAAATCCAGCTGCACATATTCCAGCAATTATTACTCCTATTATAGTACCTATAATTGCAGCAACTGATTTTTTGCTTATTCCATCAATTAGATATAATGAAACTATTGTTATTAATATTATTACAACTACAGCTGATAAAAACGGAGAATATCCCTTGTATAACATAGGCAGAAATAAATAAATTATACATATAAACGTAAATACTAATCCTATTGCTGATTTAAAACCTTTTTTACCTCCAATAACCCAAAGCATAAGTAAAAAACATCCTACAAACATATAAATAACATTAGATCTATCATAGCTATAAACTGATGCTGAAGCACTTCCTTCATATTCACTTATACTAGCTATAACTTTCATTCCTACTGTACAATCCGCACCATATAAATATCCAGCAAAACTTGTACTATCTAATATCTCTCCCTTTAATTTTCCACTTAATATCTTTAATTTAACTTTTTGATATCCAATTCTTGAGCCATCTTCTTGAAGATTATCTTCTATTATCTCTATAACAACAGCCTTTTCATAACTCGTTCCAGCACGATTAATTAGTTCTACCTTTTCAATGTTATTAAAAAAATATAAAAACATAAAAAATAATATAATAATAACTCCTGCTATAATCTTTCCTTTTCTATTTCTTATATTTTTTAATAAACCTGTCAACATAATATTCCTCCAGTTTAATTAGAGTTTATCTCAAAACAGCAGAAATTTCATTTTGAGATAAACTTACTTTTAGTTTATTTTACTATTTCTTTCTTTTTCTTAAAGTTTAATGCTACTATTCCCACTACTGCTAGTGATAGAATCCCATAAACAAATATATTAGAACTATCACCAGTATTTACACCGCTATTTGGCTTACTTGTTGAAGTTGAATTATTACTTGTAGTTTCATTACCATCACTTCCATTATTAGTAATCCCACCTGAAGCTTCTTCTTTAACTACAACTATGTTTTTAAATCTATTAACTGCCTCTTTCAGCTTTGAAACTGCCTCATCTACAATTATTTGGCTAGCATCATCAGAAGAACATACTTCCTTTGCAGTATTAATTGCTGCTACTAATTCATCTTTAGCTTCTTGTGGATATTGTCCAACTTCATTTCCAACCACTGAATTATTTAATAATTTTTCAGCTGCTGTAATTTCAACATTTAACTCTGTAGTATCTCCCTTTAATGCAAGTTGATCTATAGCTACCTTTAAATTTCCATAAACTTCTGAAACTAATTCTTCATTAAGATTTGTATCTTCAGCTATTTTTTTAGCACTTAAAAGTGTAGCTTCAAATGCAACCCAAGTTGATGATGTATATTTTTCTTTATCTACAAATTTAGCTTCTGCCTCTTCAATCTTTTCTAATAAATTTCCATATTCAACGGATTTAACAATAGTAATTGTATCATCAATTTTTTCCATAGTATCTGTTCTATATGTGCTAATTGATAAACTTACATTATCAACATTTATAGCTGAGAATGTAGGTACATCCTCTTGCCATCTGCTTGCAATATAAGCTTGTTGTCTTGGTACATTATTATAGTACTTACTACCTGATGCAGAGTTTGCTGTTATATATAATATCCCTTCTGGATTATATATATTTTCACCTTTAACAATTAAATCTGATTGTATTGCATTTTTATCTCCAATGCTTTCTAAGTAATTTAAGTATTTTTCATCTTCAACTAATTCAGTATAATCACTTTCAAATTCTATATCAAAAAATTCTTCAAATTCCTCTTCAGTTAAAAATGTACTACTATCTTTTACTCCACCTTTTAATATCTCAGATCTAGCATAAGTATGATCATGTCCTGTTAAAACAACATCAATATCATTATCTTCAAAAATCGGAACTAATTTATATCTTAATTCTACAATATCAGGTTCATTAGAATGTTCCCCTGACCCATAAATATCTTGGTGTAAAGTTACTACTTTCCAAGTCACATCCCCAGCTTCAGCTATAGCTTGTTCTATAAATTGCTTATGTTCTTGTGCATTTGTATTATTAGTATTTAACATAATAAATAATGTATTTCCATATTTGTAGTGATAGTTACCACCAGCTACTGTAGAACCTAAAGTACTTGTATTAGGATTGTTAAAATGATAAGAATAATTTCCACTAATAGCATCATGATTTCCTATTGTAGTCGCAACTGGTAATGATTTTAATGCATCTGGACTTAAATATCCAGCATATTCAATTTCATTGTCAGTATAAGCAAGAGCTTGTTCCATATTAGCATTTTTATCTCTTATTGAAATTTGGTCCCCTGCTGAAATCATAAAACTTGCATTTGGCACTAATGATAATGCTTTTTTTATAGTATTATTCCAATTGAAACTATCATTTCTTACAGCTCTCTCTTGTCCTATTGCTTCAGTTTCACCAGTTGCTGTATTTTTAAGCGATGAACCTATTTGTGGATCTCCTGCTAAGAAAAAAGTAAAATTATTAGTCGATTGTGTGTTAATTTCCACAGGTTCACTCCAATTTTCATTAGTCCCATAAGTATAATAATATGTAGTATTTTCTTCTAAACCACTTATAGTTACTTTATTTGATACATACTCCACATTAGTTTCTTGATTAGTAACAGCTCTACTTTGTTCTCCAGTAAATTCAATAGAATTACTCATATCTAAATTTTTGCTTATTCTTACTTTAGGTGAAGTTTCTTCTTTATTAGAATACCAAGCAAAATTTAATTCTGTTTCGTTTTTTCCTGGTGTAATTGATAATTGAGTCCAATCATTTTTAATTGTTTCCCATTTTTCACACCAAGCTTCCCAAGCTCCACCTTGTGCTGCCTCTGTATATGGTGCTTCTGTCCATCCATCATTTTCTGCTGCAAATACAGTATAATTTGTAGTAGTCATCATAATTGCTACCATTAACGCTGCCATTACCTTTTTAGTTCTTTTTATCATTTTAAAATTCCCCCTTGTAATTACTTACAAAGCAAATTATATATCACTTTTACACTTAAATGTGTTTTTTTAACATTTATTAACCTATAATACTCTATATTTTACTTATTTTAAAATTAATTAATATTTATTTAACCTTTCTAGCAAAATAAAAAAAGATAACTAAAAACAATTCTAGCTATCCTTTAAACTATTTATTTTTCATTTTAATATCTGCAATTAATGGATAATGATCTGATGGATATTTTCCATTAATATTATCTTTAACTATATCAACATCAACAATTTCTAGATCCTCACTAACAAAAATATAATCAATATGTAATCCTTTCTCTTTACCTTTAAAACTACTCATAGTTGATTTATTATATAGTTCCTTTTTTACCTCTTGTACTGCTACAAATCTATTAGTGCTATACTCACCAGCCACAAATTTTTTAATAATTTTACTATTTGGTGTTGCATTAAAATCTCCCATTATAATTATAGGTAATTTTTCCTCTTTACGATTTTTCTCAACAAATTGTCCTAACTTCTTTAATCCAAAGTCTCTAGCTTGAGGCAAAAAGCAATCAAGATGAGTATTATATATTCTCACCCTTTCTCCACTTTTTAATTCTACCACAGCAGTTGTGCAAATTCTTGGATATAATGAATACCAAAGTTGGCTTCCTACTTTATCTGGATTTTTAGACAACCAAAATGTTTTATGTTTTAATATATTATGACCTTCTTTAATAAACAAATTATTTCTCTCTGAAAAAAACTTCTTACTTCTTGCACTTCCTATAATATTATAATTCTTTATATTTGAACTTATATCTTCATACATTTTATTATTTACTTCTTGAACTCCTATAATATCACATTCATACTTATCTATTATCTCATAAACTATATGCTTTCTATCATCCCATCTATTTTTAAAATCTAAAATAAAATCACTTCTTAAATTGAAAGACATTACCCTCATTACTACTCTCTCCTTGCCTTACATTTTCACTAAACTTATTATACTCCTTTTTATTTCAATTAAAACTATTAACTTTTTATTAATCACTTGTGAAATTATTTACATATTGTATAATAATAACTATAATGTACTAGCTTTACTACTTTATACTTATATATATAATAAAATTTCATAAATATTGCAATTAACGGAGGATTTTATGAAAAAAAATTTAAACAAAGGTACTATTATTTTACTATCTATAGGTCTGGTATCCTTATTATCAGGAATTTTCCTTGGAACACAATTTGCTATACTTATATTGTTAATATTAATTTTAATCTATTTAATAGTAACAAAAAAACATTATATTAAAGTATTTAAGGGTACGAAATCATATAAATTAGAAGATTATAAAAAGGCATTAGAATATTACAGAGATGCTGCTATGTCTCCTTGGGCAAATGCACCTATAATAACAAATTACTTGATTTGTGAATTAAAGTACGGTAAACCCTCATTAGCAAAAGAATATATAAATGAAAATTTAAAAATTAAAAATGTTAAACCACATGACTTTATAAACTTAGAAGTTACAAAGTCAATTGTTATTTGGAAAACTACCTCTAAAGAAGAAGCAATAACTTCTCTAAAAAAACTATTACATAATAATAAAAGCACCTATATATATGAAACACTAACATCATTTTTATTGTTTTCTAATAAATTTGATGAAGCAAAAGATTATATAAATGAAGCTATGGAGTTTAATCCTGATAATAATATAATTAAATCTAACTATGCAGAAATCTGCTATAAACTTGAAAAGTTTGATGAAGCAAAAAAACACTTTGATACCTTAATTAATGAAAATGTTCGTTTTATTGAACCTTATTACTATACAGCATTAATAGAAAATAAAAATGGAAACTTTGAAAAATCAATAGAATTATTAAGAAAGGCTCAAGAATTAAATGAATCATTAGTAAGTCTAATCAGCCAATCTGATGTTGAACAAGCTCTTAATTGTATTTTGGTAAAATCATTAAATTCTATATAACAAAAAAATCTGGAAACTTTCTAATGATATATTACTAGATTTTTTTATTAAAAGAGCTATAGAATAAATCTATAGCTCTTAAGAAACATACTTTATAATTATCTTCTATTATTTTGTTGTTTCTTAGCTTTTCTACAAGCCGGACATCTTGTTGGTTCATTTTCAAATCCTTTTTCCTTGTAGAATTCTTGCTCTCCTTCTGTGAAAACAAATTCACTTCCACAGTCTCTGCATGTTAATGTTTTGTCTGCCATTTAAAATTCCTCCATACTATGAAAGGTCTAAACAAAAATAACAACAAAATAATAAATTATTAGTTACTGTTTGTATACCTTCCGTGTCTTTACATTATTATATTATAGACACTTTTAAAATTAATATACATAATTAGTAATATTATTTATATTTTTCTGTTTCTATAGGTAATCCCTTTTTGGCTAATTTTTCTTCAATTATTTCTTTAATTATAGAATAAAATATTGCAAATAAAGGAACTCCTATTATCATTCCAACAAATCCCATAAACTTAGCTGCAACCAATAGTGAGAACAATATCCAAAATGCAGATATTCCAATTGAATCTCCCAATATCTTAGGTCCAATTATATTTCCATCAATCTGCTGAATTACAACTATGATTACAATAAACCATAATGCTTGTATTGGAGATACAAATAATATAATTATTGCTGCTGGTATTCCCCCTATAAACGGTCCAAAGAAAGGAATAATATTAGTAACCCCAACTATTACTGAAACCAATAATACATATGGCATTTTAAATATAGTTAATATTAAAAATGTCAATACTCCTATTATAAAAGAATCTAAAATTTTACCACCAATAAATCTACTAAAAGTCATGTTACTTTGAGTTGCTAATCTTAAAATAAATTTAGCCTTTTCTTTTGAGCATAATGCATATACAACCTTTTTTCCTAATGCCATAAATTTTTCTTTATCTATTAATATATAAATAGATATTATTATTCCTATTATTATATTTAATATACTAGATGTTGCCCCTACCACAAAATTACCAATAATAGGAATAAGATTACTTATCATTGTTATAATATATGTAACTGATTCGCCAAATTTATCAGTAATTAAATTAATATATTCTGGTTGTAAATTTAAATTATCAAATATATCATTAGTAACTCTTGTTAACTCATTTAAATATTCAGGTATACTATTTACTAATCCCACAATACTATCTACCAATTGTGGTAATACAAATTGTATAAATAAATATGTAATTATACTTGCTGTAATATAAGTTAATAATAATCCTACACTTCTTTTATATGATTTTTTTAACTTCTTAAAAAAATCATTTGATAAGATCTTATCCTCATAAAATCTTAAAATAAAGTTTAATAAATATGATAATGCTCCTCCTATAATAAATGGTTGTAACGTACCAACAAAATCGTTAACACTGCCCTTTATTAAAGTTATATGTGAGATCCCTAAATACAAAAGTATGCTTCCACAAATAACCAAAAATGCATACATTGCTATTGTTGCATATTTATTATTCCAATTTATTTTCATCCTTTTTCCTCCAAGTGTAAATAATACATCTATTTTAACATACTTTATAATGAAAATTTATTAAAATTTCTTAAAGTTAAATATTTATAAAATTAACTTAAATTCACAAAAAGTCAGTAATTCAAACAGTATTCTACTTAGTAGACATTCAATAGTTTAAATAATTACTGACTTTTTATAAATTTATCCTAACTTATTTTTGTGATGATTATATATATATACTGGTATACCTGCTAACATTAATATGAATCCCCACATAACAATTTCTGCACCTGAACCATATATAGTCCAAATAACATATATAAATGCTAATAAGGGTAGTATTGATTTTTTAATAAATATCTTAAAGTTAAATTCATTTTCTCCTTTAAAAGTAAGCATCATTTCCGCTGCTACACTTAATAAATATACTGGTAAGTACGAAAGTGTTGCAAGTATTGTTATAAATGTAAATGTATCAACCATACCTTTTTGGAAATTCATAACTAATAATATATTTACTAATGCAGAGCTAAAAATTAATGAATTTATAGGTGTACCTGTCTTATTACTTACTTTACCAAAAAACTTTGGAAAAACTCCATCAACTCCTGCTGCATACCCAACTCTAGCTGTAGATAAAAGCCATCCAATTATTGTTCCTAAAATACAAACAACAACAGCAATTGTTAATATCTTACCTACTTCATTTCCTAATGCATTTGTAAGTATATCTGTAAGTGGAGCTGAACTTTGTGCAAGTTCTGAATTGCTCATAGCACCCATACTCCCTATACTTATTAATAAATATATTATTGCTGCTATTACAATTCCATAAATTGTACTTTTTCTTATATTTTTTTCAGGATTCTTTAATTCTCCGGCTGTTACTGTTGCACTTTCTAATCCTACAAATGCCCAAAGTGTTGAAGTTGCTGCTAATGGAACTGTACTAAGTCCCTTTCCCTCTGGAAATATTGGTAATATATTAGCTGTATTAAAATTTAAAAATGCAATTATTATAAATAATGCAAAAAATCCAATCTTAAATACTGTAACAAAAGCTTGAATTTTTCCAGCTTTTTTTACTCCTGCTACATTAACTAAAGTAAAAATCCATAAAATTGAGCTTGAAAATATTATTGATACTATCTGATTATTCAATATAGGAATAACAGCTGATGCATAACTAGTAATAGCAACTATTATTGCTGCATTTCCAATCCATGATCCATTCCAATAAAGCCAAGCACTTAAAAAACCAGTAAAATCTCCAAAGGCCTCTTTTGTATATTGGTAAGCTCCTCCTGTTGAAGGATATTTCGTTCCAAGATTTGCAAATGATATTGCAATTAATATAGATCCAATTGTAGTTAAAATCCATGCAATTATAGTAGCACCCGGTCCTGAAACCTGTGCTAATGTTGATGGTAACATAAATACTCCAGAACCAATCATATTACCACAAACAAGCATTGTAGCCATAAAAAGACTAATTTCTTTTTTTAAACTTTTGTTTTCCATTTTTCCTCCTTATCGTAGGGTATAAAATATCATTTTTATTTTAATTTTATATTTTTCGACATTTTTCCATACAAGTAATTTAAACAATTTTTTTAATAAATGTCAACCCAATTTATATCTTAAATGTAACTTACAATTTTATCTTTTCATATATTATATATGAGATTTAAATTCTATAAAAAACCAAATGATAAAGGAGAATTTATATTATGTATTCTTTTAAAAATACTACTCAAACAAATGGGTTTGATTGTAATGATTTAAATAATGCTCGTCAAAATAATTACGCTTGGTCAATTAGTCAATTAGATCAATATATCTATGTTGGCACTGGAAGAAATGTTGCTTATAATATACTAAATAGTATTTCACCAGAAATTATTACTCCTATTTCACTAACTCCATCAGTAGTTAATAATTCACCTGAAATTTGGAGGTATAAAAGGAATGATTCCCTTTCCTGGGAAAAGGTCTATTCAGCTCCAGACTATCTTAAAATATCTGGTATTAGATTTATAATTTCTCATAAACCTTTTAATGGAAATAACTTCCTATATGCTGCTAGCTATGGCGAAAACTTAAAGATATTTAAATCAAATAATGGAGTAAATTGGTTTCCTATTTCTGACAGAGTTCTTAAAGGAACTTCTTCTCGTGCAATGATAAGTCATAAAGGGAAATTATACATTGCAACTATTGATGAAAAAAATCCTACTTCAACGCCTAACTTATATAGTAGTATAGATCCTGAATTTTATCCTTGGGAGCCTATGATAGATAATGAAAACCCTTTATATGATAAATCTAAAAATCCTAATGGCTCTATAAGTGAAATGATAGTTTTTAATGATAAAATTTATGTTTCTACTAATAATCCTGATGGAGTTCAAGTCTGGAGAACAAATGGCTCTATACCTAAACTAAATGATTGGACTCTTATTGTGGATAATGGATTTGGAGATGCTACAAATCAATATACTCTAAGTATGGGAATTTATAAAAACTATCTTTACGTAAGTGCTACTAAGAGACTTCCCCTAGCTTGGGTTACACCAATGGGATGTGACATTATAAGAATTGCTCCTAATGACAACTGGCAATTAGTTATAGGTGGTAAAGCTATAATCCCTTCATCTCCCTCTAAAGGAACGAGAGGTAATAGCTTATCTGGTTTAAATTCTGGCTTTAGTAATCCTTTTAATGTATATGCATGGCAAATTAAAGAATATCACGGAAAATTATTAATAAGTACTTTTGATACTTCAATCAATATGGAGATTATATTAGAAACCCTAATTACAAATAGAACTGAAATAGAAAGTAAAATTGGTACTGTAACAACCAATTCACTTATTAAAATATATCAATCTATAGTTTCTCAATTAAACTCCATAGGCTATCCATTTGGATTCGATCTTTATGAATCTACTGATGGAATTAACTTTACTCCTATATTCTTAAATGGTTTAGCTAGCAGATATAATTATGGTGGCAGAACACTATTTGTGGATTCTTCTAACATTCTTTATATTGGTACAGCTAATCCTTTTGAAGGTTGCGAAGTTTGGAAAGTTAGGTTTAAATCTGAGCATACTCACTGTTACTCAATGAGAAAAAACTACAGATGCCTATTATCCATCCAAAAAAAAATTAACGACAACTTTGAATTGTTAAATAATTATATACCAACATTATTAAAATTTATTCCTAAAGAAACCTATCATAACTTTTTTTAGTCTATATAAAACACCTAATAAGGATATTAGCCTTATTAGGTGTTTTTACTAATTATTACTTTTTAAATCTAGTGGCATAGCCACACTTTTTACATAAACTTTCAACTGCTACTCTTCTTGAAAACCCATTATATATATTAGTTGCTCTATCACCAGTTAATACCTCTTTTAATGGTCTCTCAAAAATATTTCCTAAAGCTAAATTCCCTTCACTATCTAAACAACATGGTACAACAGTACCATCTACTAAAATTCCTATTTGGTTCCTAAGTCCATGGCAAAAAACATTTTCTCCCAAACTATCAATTTTTATATCTGGCCATTGAAATTTTTCTGCCATATTTAAATATACTTTATCTTTTAATTTAATCCTATTACTTTCCTGTAGTTTTTCTGATAATGAAAAATCAAGCTTCAACTTATCTTCAAGCATTTTTAAAATATCTTTATTTAAGTTATTTTCTCCCTTTAAATCATCATTATCCATATTCCATAATCGTATTGCACAAATTATATCACTATTTTCCCTAGCCTTTATTATGAAATCAGTAACACTATCCAAGTATTCTTCTAACTCTACAGTTTTCTTATTTGCTTCAAAGCTATGAAGGGAAATGTTCACTTGTCTTAATGACTTTGCTTTAATAAGCTTATCTCCAACCTTACTTAATAAAGTACCATTAGTTGTTAAATTAACGTGAAGTCCTTTATTTCTACTTTCCTCAAAAAAATATTCTATATCTTCATTTAATAAAGGTTCTCCCATTAAATGAAAATATATATGTTCTGTAAATGGCTTTACTTCATTTAAAATATAAGTAAATTCTTCTTTATTCATAAATTTATATTTTCTTTTAGTTTTTGGACAAAAGTTACAACTTAAATTACAAACATTGGTAATCTCTATATATACCTTTTTAAACTTTCTCATTTGTTAATCTTCTCCTTATATAAAAACATAGAAGAAATCTTCTACGTCTAACCTTACTTATCTAATCTTTCAAATGATATATATTCATATTTTTTACCAGTAATAAACTTAATTAAGTCTAACTGAATTAAATCATTATATTTTCCATTTCTCATTTCATCAATTACTTTCTGTGTCTCTTCCTTTGGACTATTTATTAAAATATCCTTTACTCCCTTAGGAAACTCTACAAACTTTCTAATTACATTATTATCACTATCCATAACCATAATAGTCGGTAGCTTCATTTCTCCAGATAACTTTCTTAATAACTCTTCATTGTCCTTTTTTAATAAAAAATTTACTTCAATATTCTCATTAAATTGAGAAAGTTTTATTAAAAATGGTATTATTGTTGCTGAATCCTTACATTTGGTTGATGTTATTACTAATATTTTAATATCTTGTTTTAAGCTTATTATATCTCTTAATCCGTCTTCTAAAATTTGTCCTTGATCATATAACTCATTAATAAATATTATTTCTTCATCATTAGCATTATTTAAATATTCCTCATAATCCATCAGTTCAACATCCGTTAACATACTTACTCCCCTAAATAAATTTAAAATACATTTAATTATAAATAGAATATATATATTCATATTTAACTATATATCTATTAATATTATCATAATTAACTTATTATTTCTACTCCTCTCAATAATCACAAGTCAACTCTTGTAATAAACTTCCTATATTGATATAATTAATAAAATAAATTTTATATAATTTAGGAGGTATATTATGTCTATTAAAATGTTACATACTTGTATTAGAGTTATGGATTTAGAAAAATCATTAGAATTCTATCAAAATGCTTTAGGTTTAATTGAAACTAGAAGAAAGGAGTTTCCTGAACATAACTTCACATTAGTTTATTTATCAGATAAAGAAGGTGGTTATGAATTAGAATTAACTTATAACTACAATCCTGAAAAACCTTATGATCTTGGAAATGGTTTTAGCCACATAGCTATAGGCCATCCTGAAATTGAATCTTTAAGGGACAAACATATATCACTTGGTTACGAAGTAACTGATCTAAAAGGACTGCCTGGTGAAGCACCTCACTACTACTTCGTTACAGATCCAGATGGCTACAAAGTTGAAGTAATCAGATCATAATTGAATTCTATTGTTCGTTACGTGGAGCCGAAAAATTAATGATATAACCTCCATAAATTGTGTAATTTGCGTTAAGAATTTATATTGTTTTTTCCATAAAAAGAGCTAAAGCTTCGAAAGTCACTTCGTTCCCTCAGCTTCTTAACGCTCTTTTTCTTCCAAAAACAATTAAATTCTAAAACTTAATTACAATATTCCTTCCGTTAATATCATTAATATTTTCTCTTCCACTTGATGAACTACAATTCCACCTTAAAAGTTAATTATTTGTCATATATGTAGCAGAAACGATTAACTATAAGGTGCAATGTTATAAGTAGTTACGTGAAAAAAGAAAAAATGAAATATTAATTTGGAAGGAACATTGAAATTGAGCCGTAGAATTTAATAATTGATGGAGTAAAGTGGCGTAAAGAAGTTTTTACTGTTTGAGCGATAGCGAGTTTAAAAACTTTAGCCAGCTTTACGGAATCAATTATATAAATTCTAGGTGAAAATTTCACGTTTCCTGGAAAATAAATATTTCATTTTTTCGATTATACGTAACGAACAATTTAATTTAGCTTTTTACGTAGTTTTTTTAGTGCTTCTATTGAAGGATATGGTTTTGGATGTTTTAGTGCTTTATTTATATTTGCTATAGCTTCTTTCTTTTTACCACTTCTATATTGTGCATCAATTAAATAATATAAATATTGTGGTGTTTCTCTTGTCCTATTAATCAAATTTTTATAATATTCCTCAACCTTCTCAAAATAATCTCTATCATACTTAAATATTTTTTCCAAGTTATCTCCCCTAAATGAATATATTTGTACCTTATAAGCTTCTCCAGTTTCATGAGTCCATAAAACAATATCTGATACTCCACTTCTTTTATCATCAAATTCTACTACTTCAACTTTAGAATATTTTATTTTATCTCCTCTTAATAATTTATTAAATTTATTTTCTTTAAACTCTACTATATCTAAAGCAGACCATATTGAACCAATAGTCCACCCAATAAGAATATTATTAGACTTTGACCTTAATTTAGTAATTACTAAATCAGATATATCATAACCGTCTCCTACAATTGTATCTAAATGCTTTATTGCTCCTTCAACTTCTCTAAACACAGATATATATTGAGTATCTTTAGACTTATATCCACAAATTATTTCATTATTTCCATCTCCATCAATATCCTTATTAATTAATCCATTGCTGCCACCAAACTTATTCAAATTAATAAGAATTGTGTCATCTGGAAGTTTATCTAAAATTTCTTCTTTAATATCATTAGTTCTAGTTACAATAGAAATATCTCCTCCCCCATTAGTAACATACTTATTCAAAATTTTGCTTTCATCATTTTTCAAAGAAATCAAACTATCAATTTCTCCTAAAACATTGCTCATATTAATTCCTAATATTTTTTGATAAACTAATAAATTTATTAATTCATTTTCTAAGTCATATATTAAATCCACTCTATTAATACATGAAACATTAGGATTTTCATTGACTTTCACATTGCCATCTCTACCATAAATCTGCTTCAAATAATTTTTATCAACATTTGTAATATCTAAAATATATTTTCTTTCATATGATTCACAAAGAACCTCTATTTTATATCCATCTAAATACCTTGAAGTATATTTATGATTTTCTGAAAAATCTTGACTATTAAATATTTCTACTATTTCTCCATTATCATATTTATATATTAAAGAAATTGCATATCCTCCTAAATTATCTGTTTCTCCATAAATATATATATCATCACTATTGTCACTAGAAAATTTTCCTAAAAAAATCTTAATATTATATCCTTTTAATTTCAGAGGATATTCTTCTATATTACTATTTTCATCCTTAATAACAATAGTTGCTCTTTCAACATAATTGTTATTTTCATGTAAATACTCCCCTTTTAAAATTACTGTTTCCTCTTTGCCTTTTCCATAAATATTTCCGCTCTTTATATCGATAATAGATTCTTTACTCATATTTACTTCCTTTTAATTGTTGATATTATATACTATTCTTTAATCTTACAAAGTGAAAATATTTATTAAGTTATATTGTAATTCTATAATTTTAAAACAAATTTCTTTATTTTAAACATTTTTTACAAAATATACTACAATTTCTACTTATCTCTTGTTATAATTAGTTAAAGAAAATAAAAATTTAACATATGAAATTTATGTTGAGGTGGAAAATGAAAGATTTTTTTAATAAATTACAAGATAAAATTTTAATCATTGATTACTCTGGTAAAATTTTATTTTGTAATAATATTTTATTAAATCAACTTCAGTACAAACTAGAGAATCTAGATAATGTATATGACCTAATAATTAATCCTAAAATACGATTTGATACTATAGATATTAATTACAATAAGGAATATATTGTAAACATATTAGCAAGAAATGGTTCTTCAATTCCCTTTAGATTAGATTTATCATACACTACTTTTAATAATTCTGATAGTATTTTAATTTTATTAACTGATATTGCACCTAAGCACTTATTATCAGAGAATTTAGAGGAAACCTTTAAGTTTCGTACCAATACTGAAAAGGAATTATCCTTCCTTTTAAAGACAGCTACTGATATAACTTCTATTATGTCTATTGATGGCTCATTTATAAAAATTAATGATGGATGGTATAATGTTTTAGGCTATACTTTAAGTGATCTTGCTTTCAAAAATTGGTACGATGTTATTCATGAAAACGATCTTGATATGATTAAATCTTTAATAAATAATAGTATAGTTTCTGAATCAATTTCAGAAGCCTGTACTAGAGTTATAGATAAAAATAATAATATTAAGTGGATTCATTGGAGCTTTTCTTATATCGAAAAAGAGAATATTATTATAACAACTGGAAGAGATATAACTGAGGAAAAAAAATTGGAAATAGAGAAAAAACTTATAGAAGAAGCTCTTCAAGTTGAAAGTATAAAAAATGAATTTTTTGCTAATATATCACATGAATTTAAAACTCCATTAAATATAATTCTAGCTAGCTTACAGATTATACGTCAAAATCTAACTAATAATAATATAATTATATCTGATAGTTTTAATTTTGATAAATATATTTCTTCTATTAAACAAAATTCTTATAGACTATTGAGATTAGCTAATAATCTTATAGATATTACTAAAATAGATACAGGCCATTATGAAATTCATAAAAAAAACTGTAATATAATTTCAATAATAGAAGATATAACTCTTTCTGTTGCTCAATATGTTAATGATAAAAATATAGAATTATTATTTGATACATCAATTGAAGAACTTATTATTTGTTGTGATCCTGATAAAATTGAAAGAATAATGTTAAATCTTTTATCAAATGCAATAAAATACACAAATTCTAATGGTTGTATTAATGTAAATATTGATATTACTGATACTGACGTTATAATTTCAGTTAAAGATACAGGAATTGGTATATCCAAAGAAAATCAATCTATAATCTTTGAAAGATTTATGCAAGTAGATGATACTCTTACAAGAAAATGTGAAGGTAGTGGAATTGGTCTTTCCTTAGTTAAATCTTTAGTAGAAATGCATGGTGGCAAAATTGCTGTTTATAGTGTTGAGAATGTAGGTTCAGAATTTACATTTACATTACCTAAAACTGTTATACCTAATTCTAAAATTATATATACTCTTGATGATACTAGTCATTCTAAAGTTGAAAAATGTAATATAGAGTTTTCTGATATTTATGTAATATAAAAGTTAATATATTAACCTCAATTCAAGATTAATTTTACCTTTAACCTTGAATTAAGGCTAATAAGTTACTGCTATTTTTACTATAAAAAATAACAGGGTACAAATTGTACTCTGTTATAATTATAAAGCTATATTATTTTAATATCCATTGTATATAGCAATTGCTCTTACTAAGCTTGCTTCCCCTTGAATTTTTAATGGTTGTGCAAATATTTGTATTTCCTCACTATATAATAATTTATTTAAATTTGTTAAGTTCTCTAAAATAAATATATCATTTTCAAATAATTTTTTATGAATCTTAAATTCACCATTATCAGGTGAAGGCATATCTATACCTAACATCTTAATTTTCTTTTTAATTAAAAGCTCTGCAAACTCTTCACTAATTATAGGATGATTTGTATAATATTCTTTTTTCCCATAAAAACTATCCCATCCAGTAAATAATAGAACTATATCATTTTCTTTTATATTTCTATAATATTCCTCTTTTATTCCTATTACCTTTTCACCACGTACATCTAATAATACTGCATTACCAATAAATTTATCTATTGAATATTCAGAAATGAATTTTTTATTTTCACACATATGCATCGGTGCATCTATATGAGTTCCTGCATGCATAGATGTAAAGAATGAATATAAATTAAATCCATCTTTTTCATAATCCTTTTCTTTATTTGAATGTAACTCAATATCTCCTGGATAAACAGGCATTTCATTTTTTATATCATAAGATAAATCAACATACTTCATAAGTTCCCACATTCTCCCTTTTGTATAATTATATTAATAAATTTCCCCACTCTTTGTTTGTTTATTTTATCACACATTATACTAAATTACAATATTTTAAATCTTTGGAAAATTTTTATATTTTTTTTAATTTTATTTTTCCATTAATATATTATCTTTCTCCTGTGCTTCCAAAACCACCACGATCAATATTATTAAAGAATTCTACTTCTTCAAATTCTATTTCTGGCATTACCTCCATAATTCTAAATTGTCCTATCTTATCACCTTTTTTTATCCAAGTTCCATTTTCATCTTTAGCTTGTAAGCAATATACTGGCATATGCCATTGATCATTATCACCTATATATGTATCATCAACAACTCCTACACTATTTGTTTGAATTAATCCCCAAGTTTTAAAAGTTGAACTTCTTGGTGCCAAATGTCCTTCCCAACCTTTTGGTAACTCTAATGCAAACCCCAACGGTACCATTGCCCTATCATTTACAGGTACAAATATATCTTTATTTGAATAAACATCTATCCAATTTCCTTTACTAATTTTTTTTAGTTTAGTTGCATCATCAAAATACTTTATTTTTATTTTCATAACTTAAAACCTCATTTCTTTTGTTTAGGATCATTTTATCATATTTTTTATTTACTTTAACTCTATTTAAAAAATAGAGTTAGAGTATTTAAGTTCTTAATATATTCTAACTCTATAATCACTATTTACTATTTTATCATTTTTAAACTATTTTTAATATTTTTTTATTTTATTAACTATGATAATACTTTCTTCTCGTAAATCTTTATTTATAGTTACTTCATTCCATTGAATATATGTTGGTTTTTCAAAATATTTCCTATTTACTATCTCTATAACCCTATAACTTCCTTCTGGTAAACTATCAAATACTACAACTCCATTTCTATTTGTTAACTTTGAATTTACTAATTTAGGTGACAGTCCATTTAGTACATAAAGATTTATTTTAGCTTCTGATATAGCTTTACCATCTTTATCACCTAATCTTACAATAACTTTAATTTTCCCTGTTATAGCCTGTGGGATATATTCCTTACTTTCTTTTATTTTCTTATTTCCACTTCTTGATTCTGATTTATTTTTTCTATTTGATTGTAAACTATTATTGTAATTTATAGAATTACTATCAGTTGGAGTTTTATTATTAATATAATTTTTAACTTCATCATCATCTAATAATGTTGCACCTTGAATTTCAACACTAAATTCATTACTTAAATTATATCTATTAGTTTCTCCCTGTTTAATATCTCTGTTTTGAGTTTCATTATCTACTACTCCATTTTCTTTTACTGTTTCTGTTTTTACATCAATTATAGGAATATTCTCTTTTGATAATACTCCATTCCCTACTATTGTATCATTATCAATTGATTTATACTCTGCATCTAAATCGCTATCAAAATCATCATATATCCTGATACGCATAAAAACCTCCTAAAAGCATATATTTACATAATACGCAATTGGAAGTTTTTTGTGATAAAAATATTTATTTTTAAATCATTTCTTTAATAATTTCAAATTTTTCTGGTTTACTAAAATAATACCCTTGTGCTATATCACATTTCATTTTATTTAAATAGCCTAATTGTTCCTTAGTTTCTACCCCTTCAGCTACCACCTTCAAATTTAAACTATGTGAAAGTTTTATTATACTTTCTGCAATATACTCACTTTTTTCATCTACACCTATTCCATCTACAAAGCTCTTATCTATCTTTAATACATCTATAGGAAGCCTTTTTAAATAACTTAAAGAAGAATATCCTGTTCCAAAATCATCTAATGCAATTGATACCCCTAATCTTTTAAGTTCTATCAATAATTCAATATTCTTTACAACTGATTGCATAATAACCCCTTCCGTTATTTCAAACTCTATATACTTTGGAGGTATATTATACTTTTCTAACATTTCAGAAACAAAACTAATAAATCCTTCATCTCTTAATTGTATATCTGATATATTAATTGCTATATGAAAATTTGATTTAGTACTACAACATAACTCACTACATTTTCTAAAACTTTCTTCAATAATATATTTTCCTAAATCTATTATTAGTCCACTCTTCTCAGCTATTGGTATAAATTCTACTGGAGATATAAATCCTAATTCACTATTTACCCATCTAACTAATGCTTCAAATCCATTTACATTTTCGCCTTTAATTGATATCTTAGGCTGAAAAACCATAAAAATTTCATTATTTTCAATAGCAGTTCTTAATGCTTTTTCAATCTCATACTGTCTTTTTAATATATTTGATATATCAATATCAAAAAATTTATATCTATTTTTCCCTTCTTCTTTAGCCCTATGTAATGCCATATCAGCTGTTTTTAATAAAATATCTAATCTATTCGAATCTTTAGGATATACACTAACACCAATACTAATTGTACAATATATTTTTTTATTACTAACCTCAAATGGCTTCCTAACTTTTAATAAAAGTTCATTTAAAAATTCACTTATTTCTTTATCATTAATAATATTTGAAAAAGCAATAACAAATTCATCTCCACCAAATCTTGCAAATGTATGCCTTTCATCTAGAATATTTTCAACTCTCTTACATAGACTTAAAAGCATTTCATCTCCAACTTCATAGCCATATGTATCATTGATATTTTTAAAATTATCAATATCAAAAAAAATAATTGCTAATTGTCTTTTACAATTTAAGTTATTATTAATTAGCTCCTGAAACTTTTCTGTAAACATTTTCCTATTTGGTATACCAGTAATATCATCATAATAACTCATAAAAGTAATTCTATCACTTTCTAACCCTAATAATTCTTTCATTTTATTATAATCATATATTCTCTCACTTTTATCATCCCATCGCCAAATAGCTTTACCCATTGCTTCTGTAGATAATCCATACTCTTGCTTATATTGTTTATATTCATTATTAATTTTTTGTATTTTATTTATATATCTTTGTATAATAAGTCCTAAAATACAAATTATTATACTCATTACACCTTCTGATAATTTAATTATATTTTTATAACTAGCTATAAGTGCAAATATTGTTATAAATCCCAAAATAAATTTACTTAATATATAGAATCTACTGTCATATGATTTTCCAACACCCATTTTTCCCTCCAAGGTTCTATATTTCTACTATAATTGTATCATAAATATAAAACTTTATACATAAAATTACATGAATTTCGTACATAATATAATTATATTGCATATAAAGGGGAACTTTATAAAATACATTTATAGAAAAGAGGAGTTTAATTATGAGAAAACTTTTATCAAATTTAATTATTTTTACACTTTTAGGATTATTAGCTTATCCAAACTTAAGTACCTATAGTGAAGATGGTAATAAAAAAGATACTCCTAAAAAGGTTGTATATTTAACCTTTGATGATGCCCCTGGAGGAGATGTAACAATAAAAACCTTAGACATACTAAAAGAAGAGAATGTACCAGCTACTTTCTTCATAATTGGTGAACAAATAAAAGGTCAAGAAGATACAATTTTAAGAATGAAAAATGAAGGGCATAGTATAGGATTACATAGTTTTACTCATGAAAGGTCTAAATTATATAGCTGTACTTCTGGTTTTATTAATGAAATGAAGCAAGTTCAAAAAGCTCTTTATGATGTTACAGGAGAAAATTACTATATATTAAGATTTCCCTTTGGGACAAATAATAGCACATATAAATTGACTAAGGAAATGGTAGATGCAGTTCATTCAAATAACTTTAAAATTTATGATTGGACTCAAGATACTTTAGATGGAGCTAATCCAAAATCTTCTCCTGATACTATATTGAATAGATCAATATCAACACAAGACAATGTTGTTGTTTTAATGCATAATGCTTATGCTAACAAAAATACTTCACAAGCTATAAGAGGAATTATTAAATATTATAAAAGTCAAGACTATACCTTTGATAAAATAACTGTAGATACCCCTGAAATATATCACCTTCTAAAAAAATAATTGAATAATATTGTTCGTCACGTGGAAGCGAAAAAATGAAATATTTATTTTCCGGGAACTGTGAAATTTTCGCCTAGAATTTAATAATTGATTCCGTAAAGTTGGCTAAAGTTTTTAAACTCGCTGTTAGCTCAAATAGTAAAAACTTCTTAACGCCAACTTTACTCCATCAATTATTAAATTCTACGGCTTAATTTCAATGTTCCCTCCAAAT
>OIFT01000040.1_pt1 | contig 97445 bp, 86 predicted proteins | sample 1582161 | NCBI WGS metagenome assembly OIFT01 (sample SAMN07501037, study PRJEB24779) | human gut metagenome | isolation source: stool | host: human infant | place: USA: Pittsburgh, PA | reverse complement strand
ATTAATGATATTAACGGAAGGAATATTGTAATTAAGTTTTAGAATTTAATTGTTTTTGGAAGAAAAAGAGCGTTAAGTGAAACTCTAAATTTTAATTTAGTTAGCTGAACTTACTCATCTGAGCGATAGTGAAGAGTGAGTTTCCTTTTAAAAGGAAGCACCTTCTCCTTACGTCGAATGTGTAAGTTCGATTAACAAAATTAAAATTTTGAATCTCACTTAAGGGAATGAAATGACTTTCGAAGCTTTAGCAGTTTTTACGGAAAGAAAGATATAAATTCTTAACGAAAATTACACAATTCCTGGAGGTTATATCATTAATTTTTCGGCTCCACGTGACGAACAATATTATTCAAGTTTTATTTGGAGTTTAGTATTGATCTTGTTTTTATAATAAATTCTGCCTCACTTCTAGCTTCAACAAAATTTCCATCAACAATAGAAACTATAGTTCCATCCATTCTTCCACCACATTCACCTATACATCCAAAAACTATTTTTTCATCTTTAAATTCATTCTTTACTATATCGATGTCTATTCCTGAACATCCTGGGCACATTACTATCATGTTTATCTCTCCTTTTAATGTTTTAAGTTGCCTCTGAGGTTAATTCATTTATTGGATTAACCTCAGAGACAACCCGATTTATGTCTAAATTTCTGTTCCATTTTTAAATTGACTATTATACAAATTTGCATAGAATCCCTCTTTAGCTAAAAGTTCATCATGTGTTCCACTTTCTATAATTTCTCCATCTTTTAAAGCTAAAATCTTATCTGCATTTTTAATAGTACTTAATCTATGGGCTATTACAAAGGTAGTCTTTCCTTCCATAAGCTTAAGCATTGCATTTTGAATTAATACTTCTGTTCTTGTGTCTATTGAAGAAGTAGCTTCATCTAATATTAAAATTGAAGCATTTGATAAAATAGCTCTTGCAATAGCTAAAAGCTGTCTTTGTCCTTGTGATAAATTTCCACCATTATCAGCTAAAACAGTATCATATCCTTGTGGAAGCTGCTTTATAAAATGATGAGCATCTGCCATCTTTGCTGCTTCTATAACTTCTTCATCACTTGCCTCTAATCTTCCATATCTTATATTTTCACTAACGGTTTCCGAGAATAAATAAGTATCTTGAAGTACCATAGCTACCATTTTTCTTAAACTTTCTCTCGTTATTTCATCAATATTTTTTCCATCAATTAATATTTTTCCACTATCAATATTATAAAACTTAGTAAGTAAATTAACTATTGTAGTCTTTCCTGCTCCTGTTGGTCCAACTATTGCAATAACTTCACCCTTCTTAGCTTCTAATGAGACATTTTTTAATATTTCTTTTCCATTAGTATAAGAGAAAGTTACATCTTTTAATTCAACATGCCCTTCTATATTACCAATATCAATAGAATCAACTTTGTCATTTTCTTTCTCTTCATCAATTACTTCAAATACTCTTTCAGCCCCTGCAAGTGCACTTTGAATAGTATTAAAAAGATTCATTATTTCATTTATAGGTCTTGTAAAGTTTCTCATATAAAGTAAAAACGAAAATACAATACCAACTGTAATTTCTGAACCTTTTAAAATTAAGTATCCTCCAACAACTGAAATTATTAAATATGAAATATTATTTATAAAATTATTTATTGGACCCATAAAAGAAGATACACCTTGAGCAAATATTGCACTTTTAGTAAGTCTTTCATTTATTTCCGAAAACTCCAATTTAACTTTTTCCTCTTCTGAAAATAATAATACAACCTTTTGTCCTGATACCATTTCTTCAATATATCCATTTAAAATACCAAGTTCTCTTTGTTGTTTCACAAAGAATCTTTGTGTTTTCTTAGCTAATGTTTTTGTTGTCATGAAAGTTAAAGGTATTGTTATCATTCCTATTAATGTTAATATTGGACTCAATAAAATCATAGCAATAAACATCCCTATTATATTTATTATTCCTGAAAATAATTGAGTTACACTTTGAGATAAAGTAGTGTTTATATTATCAACATCATTGGTAAGTCTACTCATTAAATCTCCACTTGAATTACTATCAAAATACTTAAGTGGTAATTTTTGAAGAGCAGTAAATAAATCCTTTCTCATAGTTGCTGAAACCCTTTGAGCTATTTTTAGCATAACCATATTTTGATAATATGTTGAAAATATATTAACTAAATACATTAAAACTAATACTATACAAATAAAGCCTAACCCATTCATATCTCCAGTTTCAATAAAATTATCTATTGTGTATCCATTTAATCTTGTCCCTAAAATACTAATTAAAGTTGTTATAAAACATAAAACAAATACTATAAAAATATTGAATTTCTTTTCAATTAAGTATCCAAGCAATCTTTTCATTGTACCTTTAATATCTTTAATTTTTTCTGCTTTTTTTCTATGCAATTGGTGTGGCCCCGTTCCTGGTCTCATCTGCATTGGTACTTTACTAGACATTTAAAACTACCTCCTCTCCTAATTGTGATATAGCAATACTTCTATATATTTCACAATTTTTAATAAGCTCTTTATGAGTACCTATTGCAACAATTTCTCCATTATCTAAAACTATTATTTTATCAGAATCCATTACAGCACTTATCCTTTGTGCTATAAGAAATACAGTTGCATCTTTCATTCTATTCTTAATTGAGTTTTGTAGCTTTGCTTCTGTTGCCATATCTAAAGCACTACTTGAATCATCTAAAATTAATATCTTAGGATTTTTTATTAAAGTTCTAGCAATAGAAACTCTTTGCTTTTGACCTCCAGATAAATTTTTTCCTCTTTGTCCAACTTCTCTATTGTATCCTTCGTTACTTGAAGTTATAAACTCAAATGCCTGTGCATCTTTTGTTGCACTATCCATAATTTCTTCAGTAGCATCTTCCATACCAAACCTTAAATTATCTGCAATACTTCCTGAAAAAAGAGTTGTATCTTGAAGAACAACACCAATAATTTTTCTTAAATCATTTATTTTTAAATTTCTAACATCTTTATTTCCAATCATTACAGAACCAGATGTTGTATCATATAATCTTGGAATAAGCGATATTAATGAACTCTTCCCACTACCTGTAGGTCCTATAATACCTATCTTTTCACCTTCTAATACCTTAAATGATATTCCTTTTAACACATATTCACTATCTTTATTATATTTAAAATAAACATCTTTAAATTCTACATCAAATTTGCCTATTTTATCTGCATCTTCTCTATCTTTTATTGATGATTCCACATCTAAAACTTCATTAATTCTATCTGCAGATACCTTTGCCCTAGAAAAATTAATGATACTCATTATCAACATATTTAAAGAACTCATTATTTGAACTAAGTAATTAATAAATGCCATTATCTTACCTATCTCTAATGAACCATTGTTAACATGGTTTCCACCAAACCAAAGTATAGCTACAACACTTAAGTTCATTATTAATGTAACTAGTGGCCATAAAAGTATAGTTACACTTTGAGCTTTAATACTAATATCCATTAATTCATCATTTGCAGAACTAAATCTTCTTCTCATCTTATCTTCTATTACAAATGCCTTAATAACTCTAACTCCAAGTAAATTTTCTCTCATAACTAAATTTACATTATCTATTTTCTTTTGCATTTCTATAAAAAATGGAATAGATTTTGATGTAATTAAGATTACACTTACCACTATTAATGGTATTACTACTAAAAAAATTATTGATAACTTAATACTAATAGTAAGTGACATTATAATTCCGCCTAAACAAATAAGAGGTGACCTTACCATACCTCTAAGCGCCATCATTACCATATTTTGAACCTGTGTAACATCGTTTGTTAGTCTTGTAATAAGTGATGATGTCTTAAACTTGTCTATCTCTGAAAATGATAAACTTTGTATTTTATCAAATAATCCTTGCCTCATATTTTTTCCCATCTTCATCGAAGCTAAAGTTGAAAATAATCCACAAAGCATTCCACCTAAAATACCAAGCATAGCTACTAATATCATTTTAAAGCCAACATTTAAGACATAGCTAATATCGCCATTTGCAACACCTATGTCTATAATATCAGACATAAGTTTAGGTTGATTCAAATCCATTACAACCTCGATAAACATCATTAAAGGTGCTAAAATCACATAAATAATTGCACTACCTTTAATATATTTAAATAATTTAGTCATTCTTATTTTTCATCTCCTTTTTAATTCTTTTATATTTTCTCCTCTCCACTTTTTCATATAAATGAAACTTATTTATATCGCATCACATATTAGTTAGGTACCTAACAATAAACCTTATAAGTATTAGTATAATTTTATATTACACATTCGTCAATAGTTCTTATTTACTATTTTTTCAAGTTATACATGAACTCTTTATAGGAATAATTTATTTTTCTAAGGATAAAATAAATTAGAATAAATTTAACTTTTTTGCTTAATAATAAGTAAAACTTTTAATTTTTAAACATACTAAATATTATTAATATTTTAAGGAGTGAAACAAATGAAAAAAATTATAAGCTTTCTTCTATCAATATTAACTTTAATATCTATGATGCTTTATAATTTACCAGTATCTGCAGCATGTATAGAAAACCCTTATTCACAATTTATAGACGATCCATATTATGAACTTACACAGGATCATATTAATGGAATAGTCTCTCAATTATCTAATCTTCCTTCTTCTGGTAGTGTTTGCATAGATTACTTAGGAGAAGAAATATTGCTACATAGAGCTATATTATTTGCTACTCATAATATAGAAAGCTATTCTAGTAATCCTGAATTAATTGATATTGTTGATGATATAACTGATAACTATACTGGTGAATTAAAAGAAATGAGAATTGAATTGTCTAGATTAATTGATACTTATGGTAAAAGTAAAGAACAAGTCAAAGAAGATACAGAGTATATTAATCAATACAAAGTAATTATAGATAAATTAAAAAAAGATTTATCAGAGGTTAAATCTTCTGATAGCAATGAAATAACATATATAAAACAAGCAATTGCACTTTTACAAGCATCTCATGATATTTCAGTACTAGATAATAAATGTGCTAAAAGTGAATTAGTTAAAGAAATTGCTAAGAATGAGGTTACAAACACTCAAGCTTATATTTCTAGATTAAAAACGCTTCAATCAGCATTAAAATAATTAAAAAGTTAAAAAGTTAAGAAGTTAAGTGGAAAACCTAACTTCTTAACTTTTTTAAGTTTGTTATATAGCTTCAAATAATTTATTTAAATTTTAAGTTTTTTAAATGCCATAGGATATACCCCGATGCCCACTAAACTTATTAATGAATATCTTATAAATGAAAATATCGTTCCACTTGGTAATAATACTTTTAATCCCAGTTGTAATACTAATAATATTACTATTCCTAATAATACTCTTATTATCTTATTTCCTGTACTTCCTTCCGTTGAAAAATTAACATATTTCTTTTCAATATATATTCCAATTATAAATCCTAAATAAGTTCCCATTCCTTTAATAAAATCTGCAGAATGTGCAAAAGTTAATGCTGGAATAAATATTGCAAATGTTATTACATATAATAACATCTTATTTTCAACCTTATTATATAACTTATAACATATTAAAGATGTTAATACGCCCAGTACTCCCCCAACTATAACATCCTTTGGATAGTGAACTCCTAAGTATAATCTAGAAAAACCAATTAAAATAATCATTACAGTTGCAATAATATACATTACTCTCTTCTTTAAATAAATTGCCATAGCTCCATAAAATGAAGATGCACCTTGAGTATGTCCACTAGGAAATGAATATCCTGTTGCAGTTTCCTCTCTTAATGTCCTAATCCCCTCTTCTCCTATAGGTCTCTTCATTTTAAAAATATCCTTTATTGCATTATTTAAAAGTACACTAGTTAAAACAGAATATGCAATATATTCTCCAAATTTTTTGTCTAATGCCCAATAAATAATTGATATTATAGATATTAATACTAATTGCTCACCACATATAGTTATAAGTTGAAATAATAAATCTAAAAATGGATTTGCTATACTTTGAATATTTCTTAAAATTTCTAACTCCATAATTTCCTCCAACAATTAATGATTAAAAATTTGCTTACGTGACTCTTTAAATATAGCCTCTAAAGCATATGCTACATATAATTCTGTACTTATCAATACAGCTCTCTCATCTATATTGAATTTATCATTATGATTTGGATAATCTCTACCTATCTCTTCATTACCAGCTCCTACAAAAGCAAAAACTCCAGGAATTCTTTTTTGATATATAGAAAAGTCCTCTCCTAACATCATTCTTGGAACTTTTATAATATCTTTTTCATCAAATATTTTCTTAGCAGCATCTAAAGCTGTTTTTACTGCTTCAGAATCATTAATTACAGCAGGATGATGTGCTACACCATACTCAACACTTGCTGTTGCTCCATAAGCTAAGGCTGTGCTATATGCAATTCTTTTAATTGATGTTTGAATGTGCTTAGCTGTTGTTGCATTAAAACTTCTTATTGTTCCTTCTATTATAGCATCACCTGAAATAACATTATGAGTTTCTCCTGATTGAATATGCCCTACTGTTACTACCGCAGAATTAACTGGATCTATTTCTCTACTAATTATAGATTGTAAATTCATTACTATAGCTGCACAAACTAAAGTAGCATCAATACATTGATGTGGTTTTCCGGCATGCCCCGATTTTCCTGTAATTCTTATTGTAAACTTATTTGATGCAGCCATTCTAGGCCCCTCTTCTATAGAGATTTTACCACACTCTATATCTCCAAATACATGTAATCCAAAAATTTCATCTACATCATCTAAATATCCATGTTCAGAAATTAACTTTGCTCCACAGGAATTTTCTTCAGATGGTTGAAATACAAGAATAATCTTTCCTGGAATACTATCCTCATATTTTTTTAATATCATAGCAGCTCCAAGTAATGATGCCATATGCGCATCATGTCCACACGCATGCATCACGCCCTTATTAGTAGAAGCATATCTAACATCTGTATTTTCTTGTATTCTTAATGCATCCATATCAGCTCTTAATGCTATTACTCTACCTTCACCCTTACCAATAGTTGCAACTACCTCTGTTTTTATTCCATCTTCATATTTAACACCTATCTTATCTAATTCCTCTTTAATTCTTCTAGATGTTCTATGTTCTTCCATACTTAATTCAGGATACTTATGAAAATCCTTTCTTAATGAAATTATATAATTACCTATAAGTTTTGTCTCTTTTAAAATATCCATAATCAATCCTCCCTTTTTAAATTATATAATTTTATGTAAATATTGTATATTATTTTAAATAAATCATTTAACTTTTTGTAAAAATATGGTAATATCTTTGTATTAAGTAATTTATTTGAGGTGAGATTATGAAAAGAAAACTATTAACTTTAAGCTGTACTATTGTTTTATGTTTATCCCTAACTTCTTGTGGATTAAAAACTGCCATTACTGGAGATAAAACAGCTAGTACTGATGATTCAAAGGCTACAGAAACTAATTCTGAAAATAAGGATGACACAAATACTGGCGAGACTGCTAAGGAAAATACCAATACTGCTTCTGCTGAAGAAACTACTGATGATGCAATTTCAACTAATAACAATTCATTTGTAGAAAATACTAATTCTAATGTTACATCTAATAAATCTGAACTTTCATCAACTATTAATACGGTTAATAGAAATTGTCGAGTTTTTTATTTTAATAAAGTAGATCTTAAAACTTATTGTGTTGATACAAATGTTAAAGTAACTGATAATGCTCTTGTTACTGCTTTAACAGAAAAATTATATTCAGCTCCTAATAATAATAACAACTTTGTTGTATTATCTAAAGATTACGGAGTAAGATCTGCAACATTAAATTATGATACTAATGTTTTAACTGTTGTATTTAATGAAAACTTTATTAAAGATATGGAACTTTCTGCTGAAGTAGCTAATGGAGTTATAGGAGCAGTAGTAAATACTTATGGATATAATTATGGTGTAGATAAAGTTGCTGTTTATTTTGGAGATGAATTATATACTAGTACTGCTGGAACATCATCTGATGAATATTCTACAGTAAATTATAGTGATGTATTAAAACTTGAGTAATATTTAAGCAGTAAATAGGTTACATAACTTTCAATCTATTTACTGCTTAAAATTTTAATGATTCTTCATAGTTGTAAAGAAGTTTCTTTTTATTAACAAAAATTCTTCCATATCATTTAAAAATTGAAGTAATTGAGCTCTACTTTCAAACTCTTCTCTAGTCTTTGGTAGTTCCATTTTCTTAAATTCAATTCTTAAAATCTCTAAATCCATTAATAAGGATTTACAATCATTCATTTCACTTATATTTTCTGATACACACAAAGTAAAATCAGCCATAACATTCATTTGTTCAACAGGTATATTAAATCTTTGGAAATGTAATCTCATCCTTTTTATTGTATCAAATTGATTAATTCTCATATTTATATAATCAGTATAATATGATGAACTTTTAAAAAACTGATTATTCACTATTTTATAAGCAGTTTCCTTACTTGTATATAGTCGTTCTTCGACTGCATTTATAAGCTTTTGTTCATCAATATCTACTGCATGAGTTATTAATGACTTGGACATTTTGTTTATTATAATTCTATAATGTTCTTCAATCCACTCTTTATCATCTTTAAATTTATCTTCAAGAGAAGGCATGAAAATGTTAGCAATTGCAGCTACCCCTATTCCAATTATCATTAATAATACTTCATTAAAAATTAATTCAATTGTTATATTATTTGCAACTAAAAAATGCGTTGATAGAACTACCGCTGGAACCATTCCCTCTTGTGCTTTTAATCTTGAAGTAAGTGGTATTAAAACTATTAAAAATAATCCAAAGATTAATGTTCCATTTCCTAATAAACTATATAACATTACTGATAATAAAATTCCCATACTACAGGCAATTATTCTTTTATAGCTAATAATTAATGCTTTTTTTCTAGTATCTTGTATACTTAATATAGCAATAACAGCTCCAACTGTTGCATATTGTAACCCTAATGCATTTCCTATAAGCAATGCTATAGTTGCTGATATTGACATTTTAAACGCTAAATTATATATATACTTCATTATTCTCTCTATTAATTTCCTTTTCTCTTAAATTATTTTTCTTTAAAAGATCTCTACATTCTTTTCTCATCTGAAACCCCTGCCATCAATGTACATATTGCTTTACTTAATTCTAACCAATCACTTTTAAATTGTTTTAGTGATTCTTTACCCTTTTCAGTTAACCTATAATACTTTCTTTTTGGCCCACTATTAGAATCTCTTAATGTAGCAGTAATCAACTCATTTTTTTGAAGTCGTAATATTATTGGGTAAATAGTTCCTTCTGAAATTTCTCCAAATCCATATTTACTCAATTTATTAGAAATTTCATAAGCATAAGTTTCCTGTATATTAATAACTTCTAAAATACATCCTTCTAGTAATCCTTTTAACATTTGTGATGGAATCATTTTTTCACCTCACTATCTTGTAATGCATTATTCTACTATATTGTATTACAAGACATATATTTTTGTCAATTTCTATGAAAATATCTTATCTTCAATTATAATATCTATATTTTATTAATTATTCACAGTTTTTTAATGTAATTTCCTAAAGAATAAAAAAATAACACCTTAAAGCTACATCTTCATACTGTAACTTTAAGGTGTTATGATTAGCAATTATAAACTATATTACTACTGTTAATAAATCTTCTTTAAAATCTATTTGCTTTTTATCGATTTCTACAACATCTAAATAATTATCTGAGTTTGTTATGATTACTGGTGTAATTAAAGAATATCCTTCTTTTTCAATTGCATTAATATCAAACTCTACTAAAGTCTGTCCTTTTTTAATTGTATCTCCTTGTTTAGCTTTTAATGTGAAGTGTTTTCCTTCTAATTTTACAGTATCCATACCAACATGTATTAATATTTCTGCTCCATTATTAGTTGTGATTCCCATAGCGTGTCCTGTTGGGAATAGTGTTGTAAGTATTCCATCTGCTGGAGCTACAACTTTACCCTCTGTTGGTATTATTGCTATCCCTTTACCTAATGCACCACAAGCAAATGCTTCATCTTCAACATTTTTTAGTTCTGTTAATTTTCCTTTTAATGGGCTTGAAATAACTTCTTGTTTAACTAATGTATTTTCACTATTTTGTGAAGCATCTGTATTAGAATTATCATCTTCCATATCCTTTGGATCTAATTTTACAAATAACATTGCTAAAAATCCTAAAATTAAACCTGCTGCCATTGCTATAACAACTCCATAAAATCCTTTGTCAGGTCCATTTGGTCCTATAAAGTTCGGTAAAACAAATATTCCTAAACCACCTGGCATATATTTTTTAGATTCAAAGAAACCAAGGATACCTCCTGTAACTGCACCTATTATACAGCTTACTATAAATGGTTTTTTTCTTGGTAATGTAATACCATAAATTGCTGGTTCAGTAACACCAAAGAATCCTGAAATGATTGATGGAACACATAATGATTTTAATTTCTTATTTTTTGCTTTTAATGCTATTGCTAAAACTACACCTGTTTGTGCAAAACATATTGCAACTGAAGTAGCTACAATTGGGTCGTATCCTAAAACTGAGAAATTATTCATTGCTATTGGAACTAATCCCCAATGTAAACCAAACATAATAAATATTTGATAGAATCCACCGATAAATAAACCTGCTATAGTTGAATTTAAATTATAAATTGCTAATGTTATATTTCCTAATATTTCACTAGCATATGATGATACTGGTCCTATCACTAAGAAAGTAACAGGAACTACTACTACTAAAGTTAACATTGGAACAATAAAAGTTTTAACAATATCTGGAATAATCTTCTTAAATAACTTTTCAACATAAGATGCAAATACAATCGCAATTATAATTGGAATAACAGTTGAAGTATAACCGCCTGAAGGCATTATAACTGGAATACCAAAGAATTCAATTGTCTTACCTGCAATACCTGTTATTGTAGGATGAACAAGAGATGCACCTATTGCCATAGCTACAAATTGACTTACATTAAACTTCTTAGCTGCTGTAAGTCCTAAGAATATTGGAAAGAAATAAAATAAGCTATCTCCAATTGTTTGTAGTATAGTGTAAGCACCACTTTCATTGCTTAACCATCCCAAAGCAACAAACATTGCTAAAAATCCTTTAATCATACCAGTTGCGGCTAATACTCCAAGTACTGGTTGAAAAACTCCTGATATAATATCAATTAATTTATCAAAAGTCTTCATCTTTTCTGGAGAATTATTTCCTGACCCTTCAGAAAGTCCTGCAACCGCAACTACATCTGCATAAACATCTGGAACATGATTTCCTATAACTACCTGATACTGTCCACTACTTTGAACAACTGTAACTACACCATCCATATTTTTCAATACATCTGTGTTGGCCTTTTTTTCATCTTTTAACTTAAAACGTAATCTAGTTATACAATGCGTTAAACCACTAACGTTTTCTTTACCTCCAACATTCTTAATTATTTCTTTTGCAAGATTTTCGTATTTCATAAGCAATCGCTCCCTTTAAATTAATCATAATCTTATATATAAAAAAGCAAGACCTAAAGTTTAATAATACTTAAATTACTTTTGTATTTTTAAACCTATGGTCTTGCCTGATTTAACAGTAACAATCCTAAATATTTAATTATTTTTATATTATCTATTTACAATACGCTTAATATGAAGTGTCAAATAAAGCTGTTCTTCATAACTTAATTCTATATTTAAATATTTTTCTATCTTAAGCATACATTTATAAGCATCTTTATATTTTTCCTTTACTTGTTGTAAAAGAAAGTCTTCATTTTCATTTCTATACTGTGTTTTATTATTAAGTCTTTTAAAGAAAAATCTTAAATGAGTAATAAACCTTTCATAGTTTAAAGAGTGTTCATCTAATTCAATATCATATGTGTATTTTACAATATTTAGTATATCCTGAATCTTTTTGGTCATACTATAAGCAATATCAGTTTTATCGCTTTTTCCATTAATCTGAGCTGTTATCAAGTGAAGTGCAATATTTCCGGCTTCTTCTTCATTAATCTTTTTACCAAGCTCACTTTCAATAAACTCTAAAGCCTTTAATCCAATATTATATTCTTTAGGATAAAACTTTTTTATTTCCCAAATCAATATATTTGGTCTTTCTATTCCTTCATCAAATAATTTTAATGTATAACTTATATGATCAGTTAATGTTACATAAATATAATCATTAAGTTCACAGTTTAACATGTTCTTAGCATATTCCACAATATCATAGCACAATGATATTTGTTCTGTAGGTATGTGTTCTAAAATCATTTTAAACTTTTCTAAAGTGTCCTTTTCCTTTAAAATAAAAGTTTTTTCTATTAATGATTCATCTACTTCATCGCCAATTTTTTTTCTAAATGCAAGCCCACATCCAATGATAACAGCATCTCGTCCATTGTCTTCTTTAACCATAACTGCATTGTTGTTAAAAATTTTATCTATCTTCAATGCACATCACCTCATACTCTATTCTATACTTGACTATGTTTAAAAATAAAAACCTCAATTAATTATAAGAAATAAATATCATATTTCTTATAATTAATTAAGGTGTAGCCTGATCGAATCAGTAACAATCCCAAGTTAATGTAATCGTTTATTTTCAATTTCATCATACTTTTTTTATGATAACTTGTCAATACTTTTTTTTATAAATTTATATGCTTTCGTCAAAAAACTTTCAAAACTCGCTTTTATTTTGCATGACTATAATTTGTTCTTCATTTTTAAATCAGCTTTTAAAATATAATAGAGTTTAATATTAAGTAAGTTATAGTTCTTCTCCATTAGTTTTTATTACATTTTTGTACCATTCAAATGATTTTTTCTTCTTTCTGTCCAATGTACCTTCTCCAGCATTATCCTTATCTACATAAATAAAGCCATATCTCTTTTGCATTTCACCAGTACTTGCACTTACAAGGTCAATACATCCCCAAGGAGTATACCCAATTAAGTCTACGCCATCTTTAACTGCTTCCTTCATTTGAATTATATGATCCTTTAAATATTCAATACGATAATCATCATTAATTGATCCGTCTTCTTCAACTTTATCAAAAGCACCAAGACCATTTTCAACTACCATAAGAGGGATATTGTATCTTCCATACAATTTATTTAAAACATACCTTAATCCTTTAGGATCAATCTGCCATCCCCAATCACTTGCTTTAAGATATGGATTTTTAATTCCACTAACTAAATTTCCTGAAACTTTGTCTTTTCCACACTCTGCTGATTCACAGTTACTCATATAATAACTGAATGTATAATAATCTACTGTTCCTTCTTTTAAAATCTTCTTATCTTCTTCAGTTATATCTAAAACAATATTATTTTCTTCAAAATATCTCTTAGCAAAGAAAGGATATTCACCTCTAACATGTACATCTCCACAAAAATCATTTGCCAATTGATCCATCTTCTGTGTAAGTAATATATCATCTGGATTACATGTATAAGGATATTTTGTCATATAGGCAAGAATACAGCCTATTTTAAAATCTTTATTAATACTATGGCCAAGCTTTACAGCTTTTGCACTTGCTACAAATTGATGGTGAAGTGCTTGAAAACGAATCTGCTTATTATCATTTGGGTGTAAAAGGTCTTCTGTTCCTTCATTTAAAATACCAAGACTAAGATATCCTCCTACTGGCTTTGTACCACAATTAATTTCATTAAATGTAAGCCAGTATTTAACTTTATCCTTATATCTGTTAAATATTACGTTGCAGTAGTTAACAAAAAAATCTATTACATCTCTTGAAGCCCATCCATTATATTTTTTAGTTAAATTAAAAGGCATCTCATAATGTGAAATAGTAACTAATGGCTCTATATTATATTTTTTTAATTCATCAAAAACATCATCATAAAACTTTAATCCTGCTTCATTAGGTTCTTTATCATCACCATTAGGGAATATACGTGTCCATGCTATAGACATTCTAAATACCTTAAAGCCCATTTCTGCAAATAACCTAATATCCTCTTTATATCTGTGGTAAAAATCAATAGCTTCATGACTTGGATAATTTAATCCATAAATAGTTTCTTTAGTAATTTTACGTGGCATAGCGTGAGTTCCTGCTGTCAGCATATCACTTGTACTTATACCTTTTCCATCTAAATTCCATCCACCCTCAAATTGGTTAGCAGCTGTAGCACCGCCCCATAAAAAATCCTTACTGAATCCCATAGAATGTTCCTCCTTAGTTCAAATAGTTTAAATAGTTTAAATAATTTAAATATACTTAGATTTACAAATTAAAATTATTTATTTAAAAATAAAAGACCCATTTGTAGAGATATAAGCAATTGCACAAAATGCATTCCTTATAAACTCATACAAATAGGTCTAGCTTATCTTTCAACAATAACCATCCACTTGTTATATTCACATAATAAAACATTCCAAACACTTTGTCAACGATTTCTCCAATTTATCTTTTATACTTTTTCTTCTTTTGTTGAAGTTAAAAATTTTAATGTTACTCATATAATTTTTCAAATATCATCCACTTATTATCTATATTCAATAATATTTGTCCATCCTGTGTCCCTATTTGATATCCATATCCTTTTCCAAAATTAGACTGATTATTTGCATTAGGTATATCATATTGGTTAACCATAGATATTATTTCTCCATCCATTGTTCCACATTTCATTGGTATTGTATTTTCTCTTTCAGTGTTATAGTACAACTCGTCATTTACCATAACTAACTGTTTTAAATTTTCATAATAATATTTATTATCTTCCTGTGTATTTAATTTTGTAGTATTGTAATATGTTTTACCACAGCCAATAAAAATAAAAACTATTGTTATTACACATAACGCAAAACTTAATTTTTTCAAATTTTATCCCTCCCTCCATTTTTAAATTATATATATTTAACTTATATAAAGTAGCTCGTCTTGTAATACATTTACTCATAATAAATTATTCGTTATTTAGTATTAATATTCTTAAGAAATTTTATAATATAAAATATGCCTAATCCAATTAATACTAATATTATAATTGGTAAGAAATATGTTAATACCTCTATCATAACTACTCTCCTATACAAAAAATATAATATAAATACTAATTAAAATTCATTGATAAAACTATGAAATAACAATTTTATTCAATTTAATCTAATTGGTAAATTGAAAATTTGTAAATCAATTCCTTTAGTCCTTCTATAAATATCACTTATTCCAAATAAAGCTAATATCAAAGATACAACAATAATAGAAATATCTGTTGCTGAAACAGACTACATAAAATAATCGACAGCTCTTAGTCCATAAAATGTAGCAAACGTATCTAAGATAATGTACCAATAAACAATAATCCACATACAAGAAAGATTATTTATATTTATAATAACTTCATATTCCAAACAAGTATCCCTAATACTCCACCTAATGTTAAGCATAATAATAACCAACTTATCTTATTAGAATTTACGCTTATTTTTTTATCCATATTAAATCAACCATTCCTTATATTACTTTAGTTCACCTTAGATTAATATTATTCTTCACTTTAATTAATGCCCATTAGATTAATTCATAATTACAATATGAGCATTTATTTATAGTATTAGTGTACTTTCCCTTTGGCAATTTTGCTTTACATTTAGGGCATCTCCAAATAATATTTTCTAAAATTCTAATTCCTATATATCCACTAAAGCTAACTATTATCATATTTAAATGTTTTGTTGCAATTCCTATTATTAATCCAATTAAAAATATACTTCCTATAAAAGACACTAAAGCCATTACCTTCACTCGTGATTTAAAATTAATTTGATTCATCACATCCCCCCCAATTTAAACAAAACCTATATTAAATTCTCTCGTCATAAAATACAATTATTCATTAAAATCTTGTAGTATAATTATATTTATTACCCATAAAATAATAATTTCATATAATCTATAAATTCCTATTTAACACTCACAATAGTTTTAATATTTTTCATTAAGCTAAGTTTTTATTAAATCATTTCTTAACCTTATAGATTCCACTATAATTTTCAATGATTAATTCTTTTTGAGATAATGTATTGGTTAATTGCTTTTCTTCTATTTTTAAATTAATCTTTTTTGTATTTGAAATATAACTATTAGACACTTTAGTGTTGCATAAAGTTCCGTGATTACTCTGTTGAAAGTAAATAAAAATCTACACTCTCACTATCCTTGCTATTACTACTATAAAGACTCTTAGATACATCATCAAAAGTTAATGTATTATCATTTGCTAATATTATTAATGTTGTTTCTTTTTTAGAGTTAGGCATTATTCCACTTAACTCCAATTTATATTTATAGCTCTTTCCTTCTGGGTCTAAATATTTAGAATTATTTGTTATATTATTACAGCCTATAAGTATAACTATTAAAGTTATACTACACAATATAATAGATAATTGTTTTATAAAAATCACTCCATTCCCAAAACTTATATTTATACAATTATAACATATTTTACAAATTAAATGCTGTTCAATTTGTAGTCTGAAAAAATCTCAAAATACTCACATAATTTTTGAGTTACAACAAAAAACACTGTATATTTATCTAAATAACACAGTATTTTTAGTAATTTAATATTTAATTTTATCTTCATAATATATTAAGATTATATTTATTTTATAGCCTTATAAATTATAATTAGAAATAATAAACTCCAACATTGCCTTAATATCATTGAACTCTTTACCATAATTTAAATTTGGTCTTTTAACAACAATTATCTTTACATTATTTAATAATGCACTATCAACTTTTTCCTTCATACCTCCTTCCTCACCACTATCTTTTGTAATCAATGCTTTTATCTTATATTCCTTAATTATTCCATTATTAATATCAATTCCAAATGGCCCTTTAATTGCTATAATATTATCAATTGAAATTCCATTATCTAAAAGTTTACTTATTACATTAGGTGATGGTAATATTCTATGTATAACTCTATTTTCTATATTTAAAGAATCTATCTTTAAAGCATTATTGCTACCTGTAGTATTTAATACATTTCCATCTATACTATCTAATACTTTTTCTAAATCTTCATATTTATCTATAAAAATTATATTTTCATTGTCTTTTAATTCTGTAAAGTAACTTTTTCTTTCATATCTTATATAATCAATATTCATTTTCTCACAAACATTAATTACTGTTTTACTTACTTCACTAGCATAAGGATGAGAGGCATCTACAAAAACCTTAATCTCAAAATCTTTAACTAATTCTTCAAACTGCTCCTCATTAAGAGGTTTATAATTAAAATATTTTGCTTTAAAGTCCTTATAAATTTCATATCCATACTGAGTAGCTGTAGACACAACAATTTCATCAGTATATTCATTTATACCAGCTAAAATTTCTCTTCCTTCACCAGTTCCAAGAACAAATCCAATCATTAAATCACCACCAATATTATTCAGTGACAAGTGATAAATTACAGTTGAAACTGCTATTTCAGTTTCTTAAAATATATGTTTTTCTTAATTCAGCCTAAGCTGAATTTATTCCTTAACTTGACACTTGTCACTTGTAACTTATAACTATCCTAACTAAACATCATATCCTCTAGGTGTAATAAACTTTCCACCTTTAATAAAACTTTGAGAATTACCTACAATTACTATAGAAAACATATCAACTACTTCTTCATCAAAATTTTCTAAGGTAAATAGCTTATACTCTTGTCCATCCCTTAATGCATGTCTTACTACAGCAACTGGAGTATTTAGCTCTCTATACTCCTTAATTATTTCAATTGCCTCTCTTAAATAATGTGGTCTTCCTTTACTTCTTGGATTATATAAAGAAATTATCATATCTGCATCTGCTGCATTTCTTACTCTTTTCTTTATTAAATCATAAGGAGTCATTAAATCACTTAAGCTTATATTACAGTTATCGTGCATTAATGGTGCTCCAATTACTGAACCAGCTGCACTTGAAGCTGTTACACCTGGTATTACCTCAACCTCTTCATCATTTTGCATTTGAAGAATAAGTCCAGCCATTCCATAAATTCCAGAATCACCAGTGCTTATTAAAGCAACAGTATTATTTTCCTTAGATAATTCTAAGGCTTTTCTACATCTTGCCTCTTCACCTCTCATTCCAGTTGAAAAAAGTTCTTTATCTTCTACAAGTGGTTTTATCATATCAATATACTTATTATATCCAACAACAATATTACTTTCTTCTATAGCTTGCTTAGCTTTTAAAGTCATATGTTCTAATCCACCTGGACCTATTCCTATAACATATAATTTTCCCATTTTACTCTCCTTAATTTAGCTCTCCAATAGCTAATGTCATTCCATCTCTTTTTATTTTCTTAAAAATTATATCTCCCCCAGCTAACTCAATAACTGGTTCGCTTACAGCTGAAACTCCTGTTGATTTTTTTACAAATTCACTGCCTTCGTACTTATGCTCAACTGTTGATATTTCTGCCGCTGAAAAAAATGTAAGATCACAATTTAAATTTACCGCCAAATCTAAAATTGCTTTCTCATCACTTTTTATATTGATAGAAGCAATTCTATCTATAGCTCTTATATCAATATTTTTTTCTCTTAAAGTTTCACTTATAAAGTTAAACAACTTCATACTATCAGTATCTCTTCTACATCCAATACCTAAAATAATATCTTTTCTAATTAATTTAAGTATAGTTCTATCTTGGTACTCATCTAAATAATTTACTATATTATTTTCTTCATCTTTTAATTTTCTTGAAGCCTTATGTGTAACCCACAGAGTATTTCCCTGTATCTCCTCTGTCTCTATGTATCCCTTAGGACATTTAATTATTTTTTTATCGTCCTTAAAATAAACACTTTCTCCATTAACTAGCCTTCCTGCAATAATTTTAGCTATCTTTAAATCATCTATAATAAGATCATTATTCATTGCAATTACATCTGGCGCTAAAATATCCATATTATCTGTTGCTGTAGTTATTACTGGAGTATTTCCTAGTACTTCAGAAACCTTTAAAGTTAAGTTATTTGCACCACCTAAGTGCCCTGAAACTAAACTTATAGAAAATTTATTACAAACATCCACTACTACAACTGCTGGGTCTGTAGCCTTACTTATTAAATATTTACCTATTGCCCTAACTGCAATTCCTGTTGAACTTATAAATATTATAGAATCATACTTTTCAAAGCATATACTCATTATATTGTTTAACTTGAAATCTTTAATTTGAGATTTTAAATATAAATCTCCACCAAGCTCTTTTTCTATCTTTCGTGCTAAAACATCACCCTTTTCAGTAACACTTATAATGCAAATCATAATTATTTCTTAGCCTCTCTATACATATGAGTAAAAGTTTTATCATATAAAAGACTCTTATCATAATCACAATCTATAAAGTCCCCAACTAATATTTGAGCACACTTTGTAATACCAGCTTCTTTAACTTTATATGCAATATCATCTAATGTTCCAATAATACTTCTTTCATTATCCCAAGTTGCTCTTTCTACTACTGCTATTGGAACATTTCTTCCATAACCTGCTCTAAGCTTTGCTACTACTTTATCAATCATAGAAATTGATAAAAATATAGCCATTGATGCCCCTACTTGTGCAAGTTTTTCTAAATCTTCAGTTTCTGGTACTGGAGTTCTTCCTTCAACTCTTGTTAAGATTACTGTTTGAGTTACTGATGGAAGTGTAAACTCCTTTTTTATTGCAGAAGCTGCTGCAACAAAAGAACTTACTCCTGGTACTACTTCATACTCAATATTTAGTTTGTCTAGCTCATCCATTTGCTCTTTTATTGCTCCATATATTGATGGATCACCTGTATGAAGTCTTACTATAATCTTATCTTTATTTTCATTCATAACTTCAATAACCTCTTCCAAAGTCATTTTAGCTGAATTATATATTAATACACCTTCTTTACAATAATCCATATGCTCCTTAGCAACTAAAGAACCAGCATATATAACTACATCTGCCTTTTCTAGTATATTTCTTCCCTTAACAGTTATTAAATCAACATCTCCAGGTCCTGCTCCTATAAAATAAACCATAACTCTCTACTCCCTACTTGCTAATATTAATGACATATAATCTCTTGATTTCTTAATTTCATCTTTATCTGTTAATATAAGTTGTCCTTCTCTTCCAGCTCTACTTACATAAACATAATCGAAACCTTTCTCTTCTAAGAAATCTACTACTGTTTCTTCATGCTTATAAACTTTCATTATTACAACATACTTTTCATCTTTTATATCTTTAACTCTTGTTGCTGGTAATATCATTAAAGGATTATCTCCAACAACTAAAGTTCTATCTACTAAACTTGCTGCTGCACAGAAAGATGTAATTCCTGGTACTGTTTCTACATGAAATCCTCTTTCCTCCATATGCTTTAACATATGGATATAAGTACTATAAACATATGGATCGCCAATTGTAAGGAAAGATACATTTTTACCTTCCTTTAATTTTTCTTCTATAAACTCATATGCTTCCTTAGCTTTTTCAACTCTATTTTTCTTTCCCATAGGAAAATGTTTTATAACTACTTCTGTTCCTTCTTTTATATATTCTTTAGCTGTTTCTAATGCAATACTCTCTCCACCTTCTAATGCACTAGGTGCAATTACAACATCACTATTTTCTATTGCTCTTACTGCCTTTACTGTTAATAATTCTTTATCTCCTGGTCCTACACCTATTCCATATAATGTTGATTTCATATTATTTTACACTCCTTACGCATTGCACTATATATATTGGATTATTAGCTATCATCATATAACTTTGGCCTCTATTCTTGCTTATATTTACTTGTGAAATATCTACTGCATAATTCAACTTCTTAACTGTTTCAATTGCCTTATATGCATTATCTAAAGTTATAAAGTTCATAACTATAGTACCTTCATTTTGTATAAGCTCATTAGAAAGCAAAATTATTTCCTCTAAGTTTCCACCTGAACCACCAATAAATATTGAATCAAATCTTTTATTTTCATGTTTATATTTTTTTAATATATCTAAAGCTTCACCTTCATCTAGTACAACATTATTACACTTAAACTTTTCTAAATTTTTCTTAGTAGTAATTATTGCATCATTATCTCTTTCAATAGAATATACAATTCCCTTTCTTGAAATCTTAGATGCTTGTACTGTTATTGTTCCTGTTCCAGCACCAATATCAAGAGCTATAGAACCTTCCTTTAAATTCATCTTCCATATACTTAAAGCTCTAATATCTTCCTTAGTCATTGGACAATTTCCTCTTATGAATTCACTATCCTTAATTAAAATCATAAACCTATCCTAACCTTCTTTCTCTACAATTAATATTGCCATATCACTAACCTCTTCATTAATAAACTCTATTGGTTTACCTTGTAGTATTCTTTCATTTTCATATGATAAATGTTCTCCAATTATCACTGTACATTCAATATTATTTTCACTTAATAGCTTACATAAAAAAGCTGAATTATTTTTGTTGTCTGTAAGCCATATAGATAATTTATGTTCTTTGACCTTTTCTATAAAATCTTCATTTCTAGCATGTACACTACCTGTGAATGCATAACTCCAGCTTTTATTAAGCTTGGCTGTTAAATATTGAAATGAGCTTATTCCAGGTATTACGACAATATTTCCTGGGTAATTCTTTTTTATATATTCACTTATGGCAAAAAAAGTCGGATCTCCTGATGCAACTAATGAAATAATATTTTCTTGTCCATTTTGTTGTATATAATCTAATGTTTCTCTTAAAGAGTTTATTACTATTTTATTGGTATCTATAAAATCTAAATCATTAATTAATCTTTTAAAACCAATAATAACATCGCTCTTTTTTAATGTATCTATTGCCTTTGGCAATATATAGTCCTTATTCCCTGGACCTAGCCCAACAATATAAAGCATAATTTACTCCTCTTATTTTTTAATTAAATTTATTTTTATTCAATCTAAATTATTCCTTAGTTATTTACATCTAGTGAATTATACAAAATACTATAATCAGAAAAACCATAGTACATTATTGCATCACATTTCATTTTTCCATAAGTATAAATTTTCATTCTTTCAACAATTTTATTTCCTATATTCTTATAAAGCTCTTCATATCCATTTCCTAAAAATTTAACTGCACCTTCACTAGTCTTTTGATCTAAAATATTTTTTAGAAGTTCTGTATCATAACCTAAAAGTGCCAGCTCTAAAGCTATAACTTCAAGTCTTACATCATTTACTCTACTATGCGTATTAAAGCAACCATAAGCAACTTTACTTAACTTTCCTATGTGTCCAATAAGAATAACTTCTTTTATATTTACTTCATCACAACATTCTAATGCAAATCCAACAAAATTTGAAATAATAACTATTTCATCCTCATTGAATCCTTTATCCTTAGCACATTTTTCTCCTATATTCCCAAAAGTAAGTACTAACTTATCCTTGCCTTTTCCCTTTTGATTTATTTCTATTCTTATGGATTCTTTTAATGCTTCTTCTGACATTGGCTTAACTATACCAGTAGTTCCAAGAATAGAAATTCCACCCACAATACCAAGCCTTGGATTAAATGTTTTTTTTGCTATTTCTATACCTTGAGGTGCACTTATAGTTACCTTTATACCATTACCACTAGTGAATATATAGTTCTTATCTTTACTATTAGGAAGATTTTCTCTAACTGCTTCTTCTATTGTTTTTCGTGGTGTTGGATTAATTGCATGAAGACCTTTTTTTATTGCTAATCCCTCTTTTGTAACAACTCCAATTCCCGCTCCTCCAGTTAAAGTAAATCCACTTTCTTGCTTTTCAACCCTTGCATATATCTCCATTCCATTAGTCATATCAGGATCATCTCCACCATCTTTAATTACAGAAACTGTACAATAATCCTCACCTTTTTCTATTGAATTTATAGGTATTGATATTTCTATTCCTTTAGGTGTCATTATTTCTACTTTCTCTAAAATAATATCGTTAAAAAGCATTATTGTTGCTGCCTTTGCAGCTGCAGTTGCACAGGATCCTGTAGTATATCCACATCTTAGCTTCTTACCACCACTCATAACATAAAGATCTAACATGCTTTTACCTCCTGTCATTTTATACACCTTACATTAATCCCTCAAAGCTTTACTATCTTTCAACAACATTATACATAAGTGCATTTACTATAGCTGCAGCAACAGTGCTTCCACCTTTTCTTCCCTTAACTCTTATATATGGTATATTAAGTTCATCTAAATTTTCTTTACTTTCTGCTGCTCCAACAAATCCTACTGGCACTGCTATAATTAACTTTGGCTTTGCTTTTCCACTCTTTATTAACTCTTTTAATTTAAATAAAGCTGTTGGTGCATTTCCAAATACAAAAATATCTACATTATCATTGCATGCTTTTTCTACTGCTGCCATAGAACGTGTTATTCCTTTTTCCTTTGCTTCTTTATGTACTTCTTCTAAATTTACATAACAAATAGCTCTTCCATTTAATTTAGATAAAGCCATTTTATTTATTCCTGATAAAGCCATATTAGTATCTGTATAAATTGTAAATGGCTCTTTAAAAATCTCTTTTGATGCTTCTATTGCATCTTTGCTTATTTCCACTAAATCTTTATATTCAAAATCTGCTGTAGTATGAATTGTTCTCTTTATTACTAAAAGCTCTTCCTTAGTAAAATTATGCTCCCCCATTTCACTTTCTATAATCTTCATACTATTATTTTCTATTTCCATTGGATTTTTGATATAGTCCATAATTATTTTCTCCTTATCGCTTAAATAATTTATCTAATTTTCTTCTACTTCAATAGTTCTTTAATAAATTCTAAATTTCCAAAAAAGTGTACATGTGGATATCCTGCTAATGTATTATTCTTCTTGTATCCACATCTCCAATTAATTTTATCCCCATTATATGAAATTTTAGTAATCTCATACATTGTTTCTTCATCTAAGTTTACCTTTGATTTATGAAACTCATGACAATTAATTTTTATATTTTTAAATTCTAATGTTGCATACCCAAATCTATTTAATCTCTTAGTCATTTCACTATTTCCATTTAAGAAACCTACCATATTAACATTATCTATATTTTCTGTTAAATACATTAATCCACCACACTCTGCATAACATTTTAATCCATTATCAAGTGCTTTTTTTATACTATGTAACATTTCTGTATTCTTATTTAAACTCTCTTTAAATACTTCTGGGTAACCCCCACCTAAATATAGAAAATCAACATCTTCTGGTAAACCACTATCTCTAAGAGGACTAAAATAAATAACTTCCCCTGCTTCTTCTAATAGTTCTAAATTTTCTTTATAATAAAATCTAAATGCTTCGTCAAATGCAACGGCGATTTTCTTATTGCTTTTACTTAAATGATAATTATCTTCAAAACTCCTTACTTCTTTAAAACTTTCAATAATTTTATCTAAATCTATGTACTTCTCAATAATTTCTGATAAATAATTTATCTTTTTATTTAAGTTCCCAACTTCCACACTTTGAACTAAGCCTAAATGTCTACTTTCAAGCTTTAGTTCATCATCTTTAGGTATGTATCCAAATACATTTAATCCACAATGTTTTTCTATTGCAGGCTTCAATAAATTATAAAATCCCTCACTTATACAGTTCAAAACAACACCAACTATATTTGCATTTTTAAAATTCTTAATTCCATTAATTTCTGCACATAAAGTTACACTTTGTGCTTTAGGCGTTATAACTAATAATATAGGTGCATTATCTAAAACCTTAGAAACACTATATGTTGAACATGATTCATCAAGTCCTTTACCATCATATAGTCCCATAACACCTTCAACTACAGCTAAATCACCATTCCCTCTAGAAAAGCTAGCCTTAACTCCTTCTTCTCCCATTAAGTGCAAATCTAAATTTCTTGATACCTTGCCTGTTATCTCTGTATGAAATCCAGTATCAATATAATCAGGACCTACTTTATACCCCTGTACATCATAAGCTCTTTTTTTTAATGCCTTCATCAATCCAAGAGTAAATGTAGTCTTTCCCCCTCCACTACAATTAGATGAAATTATCAATGTCTTCATATTTCTTATCTCCTTAATTTTTCACCTTAATCCTATGACCTTTTTTAGTTTGTCCAACTCCAACATATCTATTATTAATAAGATCATCAATTCTATTTATATATAATTCATTAAACTTTTCATTTTCTCCAAGGCCTTTCAAATGTACATTTACTTTAATACCTTCTGCTTCTAGCACTGATTTTAAAGAATCCTCATCATCTGAAGCCATATCATTTCTAGCATGATCACCTGCCACTACCATTAATGGTGCAATAGTAACTTCACTAATATTCTTTCTCTTTAATCTGCTTATTACATTTTCAAAATTAGGATATCCTTCTACCGTTGTAACAAAGACATTTTCATAGCCTTCATCTTCAAATACAGCTTGTAAGCATCCATATACTGAATTTGAAGGATGAGCAGTTCCATGTCCCATTAATACTACAGCATTATTTTCTTCATATAGCTCTTTTGTTGCTTCAATAAATAATGAATAGTCTTGTGGTAATTCCTCAATTCCTTGATAATAAAAAATTGGTCTTCCTACCTTTAACACTTCAAACTTTTCCTTAAATACCTCTGCTATTTTATTTATATATATAAATTCTTCTCCCGGTATCATATGTAATGGTTGCATAATTACCTCTTCATAACCAGCCTCATATAACTTCTCTAATATTTCCTCTGGTGTATCAACAAAAATCTCATACTTCTCCTTCAATTTCTTTATTATCATATGAGATGTAAAAGCTCTATAGATGTCATATTCACTAAACTTATCTCTTATTTGTTTTTCTGCCTTTTCAATTGTTTTCTCTAATGTATCTAAATAGCTCGTCCCAAAGCTAACTACTAATATTGCCTTTTTCATTAAACAAACACTCCTATCAAATTATTTATAAAACAAAAAGCACCCTTCACTGGGTGCTTAAGATAACACAAATAAAAACTATAAATCTAAATTGTTCGTTAGAGCTTGAATGCCGTGATGCCGAAAATTAATGATATTATCTCCATGAATTGTGTAATTTTCGTTAAGAATTTATATTGTTTTTTCCAGAAAAAGAGCTAAAGCTTCGAAAGTCATTTCATTCCCTCAGCTTCTTAACGCTCTTTTTCTTCCAAAAACAATTAAATTCTAAAACTTAATTACAATATTCCTTCCAAAATATCATTAATTTTTCTTTATCACTGGCTTTAACACTAAAAGATACAATTTTCTGTGTGACCACCTTAAAAGTTAACGACTTCTGCTTTATTTTACATTATTGATTACTAATTCTCAAATAAACTAAGCGTGTTAATACACAAATTAATTATTGTATCATAAGAAAATTTGTAGCAGAAAATATTAACTTTTAAGGTGGTGTTATAAGCAAACACATGGAAAAAGAAAAAATGAAATATTAATTTGGAGGGAACATTGAAATTGAGCCGTAGAATTTAATCTTTGTGGAATTGAACTTGCGTAAAGAAGTTGTATTGAAGCATAAGCGACTTTTACAACTTTAGCAAGTTCAATGAAACAAAGATATAAATCCTAGGCAAAAATTTCACAGTTCCCGGAAAATAAATATTTCATTTTTTCGCTTACATGTGGTGCGCAATATTATTCAATAGTTTATATAATATCATCCTTATCTTCCCACCGAAGTATAGATTAAAATTTAGGCAGGTCTCCTGGCTTAAACTTCATCCTTATCTCATACCTTCCCAGCTTTATTAAAACCAGTGGCTTAATTTGAGATTCGTCCATTATTACAGTAGCGGGGGCTGCAGTGGCATTTAACCACTTTCCCTTTTAATTTTAAAATGTAATTTTAAAAACCTAAATTTTTAAATATTCTCTTTTTATATCTATTTAATTAAATACTAATTTATAATATTATTCAAGTTTTATTTATTTTTTAATAATATTTTTCCGTAAAATATTATATAAAATAAAACAGTTGATATTTAAAATTATGATATCAACTGTTTTAAATTTATATATTAAAATATTACTTATATTTTTCTATCTATAAGATGTCTTTAATGCTTCCTTTAATACTTTAGGATTCTTTTTATATGGAGTTACTGGACATATTTTCTTATTCTTGACATCAAATAAAGTGTATACTGCAATTCTTGCAGCTCTTACAGAATACTCTTCTGTAAATACCATATCTTCTGGTATCTCAACAAATTGACTTATCATTGCAAAATTTGTTGAGCCATCTGGTACAACCTTTGGTCTATCACTCATCTTACGTGGTTGGAATTGTGAGTCTATATATGGCATCATACATGGAATTACATTAACTATATCATTTTTAATTTCATCAGCCTTATCTAACATATGAAGATGATATAATAATTCCATTAATATTTCTTCACCAGTACAATCTCTCATTGGTTTTTTAATATAATCTCCATCCCTATCTGTGTATATTCCATATCCCCAGAAAATCGTTGTATCTAGAGGTTGATTTTTAAAATGTGGTTGTGCTGCAACGACTATACTCATTAACCAATTAGAATCTTTAAATGTCATTAAAGCTCCACTACCTGGGATATTTCCTGAGAATTGTTCAATTAATTTTAATAACTTATTTCCTTTAGATGTTACCGTGAAACTTTCCCAATTAGTTTGTTCTGGATGATTAAAGAATGGTTCTGGATTGCCAAGTCCAGGCTTTTTAGCTGCTATTTTTCTCCACAGCTCTCCAGACATTGGGTTTTCTGGTTTATATTCTGCCGGTGTATTATAATCTCCTAATGTTGCATTATCTGTCATACAACCATTTATCATAATGCATACATCCTTCTCACCTAATTCAATAACTTTTTCTCCTTCTTCATCTTCTATATGGATTGCAGTTACTGTTATTCTAGGCTCTTCTTTAAAATCTAAATCAGTAACTGTAGCATTTATACTAAAGTCTACATTAAATTTATCTAAATATGATTTTAATGGTAATATTACTGATTCATATTGATTGTATGGAGTACGTGTAACCCCTTCTAAAGTTTCTATACGAGAAAACTCAAAAATCATACGCTCCATATAACGCTTAAATTCAAATAAACTAGACCACTTTTGGAAAGCAAATGTTGTTTGCCACATATACCAGAAATTTGTTTCAAAGAAATGTGGTGTGTTACTAAACCATTGTTCTATAGTCATATCATCTAAATTTTCTTCTGGAGTAATCATTAATTTACCTAATGCCATACGATCGTCATTATTAAATCCCATACTTCTTACATCTTGAATAACTCCATTTTTATCTACTAATCTTGCTTGTGCATGTGTTGGATGTAAGTGATCAAAATTTAATATTTCTTCTGTTACACTCATTCCTGGCATATCTAATGAAGGTATTGACCTAAATAATTCCCAGAAGTTTTCATAAGTCTCTTCATTAAGCATTCTTCCTCCACGACAAACAAACCCATTTATCGGATCTCCAGCACCATCATTACTTCCACCTAGAATTTTTAAGCCTTCAATTATATGAATATTTTCACCTTTAAAATTACAATCTCTTATTAAGTAAGCAGCTCCTGCTAAAGAAGCTAAACCACCACCAACAAAATAAACTTGTTTATCATCATTAGCATCACTATATGTAAAAGTTTCATTTTCTTTTAAGTTCTTATTTTTGTTATTTTTCACCATCATTGTTGCAATAGCTGTAACACCAGCTATGGCTCCTAATGTCCATAAAGCATTTGATTTATTTTTATTTAATTTTTTAGCCATAAATTTAATACCTCCAATACTTTGTATATTTTATATTCTTCATTATAATATTTATAGTTTAAAATGTATTTAGACAATTATATTATTATGTTTAAAAATATAAAATATTAACATACTATTTAAAGTTAATTAACAAATTTATTTAAATAATATTACCATTTAAACTCCTTCCACTCTTTTGCATATTCATCAAAAAGTTCATTTATACCCTTTCCTATTGTTATATATTGATCATCAGTTAAATTTGCTAAAGATACTCGAATTGACCAAGTTGGTCCTTTAAATCCATCGCCATTTAACAAAACTATTCCATATTTTTCTGCTAATTCAAATAAAAATTCAATTGCACTACGCTCTCTCTTTAAATATTCAACAAATTCCTCTCCGTATTTAAATTTGGCCCAAACTAATAAATCATATTTATTATAATAATTTGTACTATATATATCATTCTTCATTGGCAATCCAATTAAATTTTCATACAATAACTCTTTACGCCTTTTACAGATATTTTTAGTTTGCTCTTTATATTTATCTTCTTTATCTAACAATGAAAATATTGAAAAAATAGCCATTTGCACTTGTTGTGGAGTAGATAAACCTGCTGTATGATTTAATGCTACTTGCCTACTATCAGCAACTAATCTATCAATAAAAGAAATTTTTTCTGGTTCTGTGCTCATAGTTGAATATCTTTCATCAACTATATCCTTATCATCTTCATTTAATTCAGCTATTAACTTATCAAAAACATTTTCTTCTTCTAAAGCTATAACTCCCAATCTCCAGCCTGTTACTCCAAAATATTTAGAATAAGAATATACACCAATTGTATTGTACGGCATAGTAACCATTAATGATTTAAATTTATTACAAAATGTTCCATAAACATCATCTGTAACAATCATTAAGTTAGGATTATTTTTTTCTACGATTTTTTTTATATACTCCATAGACTCTTCATTTATTGCTACTGAAGGTGGATTACTAGGATTGACAATACAAGCTAATTTTATATCCTTATCACACAACTTATCTAACTCTTCCTTAGGATATTGCCATGTATGTCTACCTTCTTCATTAAATTCTGATGCATATATATTTACAACTTCAAAATTATACCTTGGCAACTCAGGAATATCTAAATATGGTGTAAATATAGGCACTAATAATGCTATCTTATCTCCTGGGTATAGTAACCTATTAGCCTCTAGTGAATCAAATATATAACACATTGCAGCTGTTCCACCTTCCACTGCAAAAATCTGATGATTATCACTCTTTGGGTTTCCTCCCATTTCCTTAATTAAATAATCTCTTACTACTATTTCAATATGTGTAAGCATTCTATCTGGTAATGGATAATTATCTCCTATGATTCCATCTACAAGCTCAAAGACCCAATTATCCTTATTAAAATTATGTACATCTATTCCATATTCTATTATGTTATTAAGCAACTCTATTCCTGGTGCATCTTTATGCTTGTCATAATAAATCTTAAATCTATTATAAATTCCAGTATTATGAGGCATTCCTGCCAAGTCTCCATCACACCAAGTTCGTTGTGTTTCTTCTACTGCAAATTGGCCTAATGTAAAAAATGCTTGTCTTGGGGTTGCTGCTGTCCAATTAGGATTTCCCCTTCCTGCATTTAGCAGTATATTTGTACCTTTTTTCTCTGATTTTAATGCAAGCTCAATTAACCTATCCTTCAGCTCAAAAGGGCTTAAACTCTTAACTTCCTCTATTAATTTTTTTCTTTTTATTTCTCTAATAGTACTTATACTAAACACCCCTTTAACTAAAAATTTATTCATAATCTTCTATTATTTCTATTTTGCTCTTTATATATTTAAAATATTCTTAATAACTGAAAGGATAGATTTTCACCTTAGAACAACTCTCTTCAGCTAAATATATGTTATAATCTACTTATTCATAGTTAATAATAATATAAATTTATTATTAAAGTTTTAGAAATTCAGAGAGGTATATATGAAAAACTTAAAAATTTATTTTACATCTGATATGCATGGATATTTATATCCAACAAACTACATAGATAAAGAACCTAAAAATATTGGTTTAATAAATATGATTAATGATTTCAAAAAAGATGGTAATACATTAATTATGGATGCTGGTGATACTATTCAAGGTTCACCTCTTACTTATTATTTAAGTGGTCAAAAATTTAATATTCATCCTATTGCAGATATTATGAATGCTGCTGGATATGATTTTATAACTCTAGGAAATCATGATTTTAATTATGGACTATTATATTTAAGAAAATATCTTCGTACATTAAAGGCTAAATGCTTATGTGCAAATGTTGTTGATAAAACTGGTGAACTACCTATATTACCTTATTCTATAAAGACTTTAGAAAATGGATTAAAAGTTGGAATTATAGGAATAACAACTGATTTTATAAATCACTGGGAAAGAACTGAAAACATAGCTAACATAAACATTACTGATACATTTGAAGCTGTAAAATATTATTTTGATGAAGTAAAGTCAGTATCAGATATTGTAATTGGACTTTATCATGGTGGATTTGAGTATGACTTAAACTCACATAAACAACTTATGTTTACAAGTGAAAATATAGCTTATAAATTATGTATGGAGTTCGACTTTGACATATTACTTACTGGTCATCAACATATGCCATTAGCAGATACTATAATTAATGGTACTCATGTTGTTCAAACACCTCAAAGAGCTAGTAGTTATGTAAAAGTAGAGTTAAATTTAAATGATGATGGTAGCAAGACTATTACTTCCTCTCTTAAGAAAGTTAAATTAAATTGTAAAAATGAAATATATAATAAATATTTACCTTTAGAAAATGATGTTCAACAATGGTTAGACACTCCTATAGGATTTTTAGATGAAAATTTATATCCATCTTCTCATTTAGATATGGCTCTAAACGGTTCAGCTTTAGCTAACTTTATAAATCAAGTTCAACTTGATGAGAGTAGTGCTGATATCTCTTGTACTTGCTTCTCTAACGAAATAAAAGGATTTGATAAAAATGTTACTGTAAGAGATGTTGTATCTACTTATATGTTTCCAAATACATTAGTAATAGTTGAAATTAATAGGGCTCAATTAAAAACAGTATTAGAAAGATGTGCTAGCTATTTTAGTAATAATAATGGAAATATATCAATTTCTGATACATTTTTAAAGCCTAAAATACAACATTATAACTATGATTATTTTGCAAATATAGATTATACTTTTGATTTAAATAGACCTGTTGGTGATAGAGTTGTATCTATAAAGTTTAAGGGTAAAGAATTAGATGATACTTCTAAGCTTTCTCTTGTTATGAATAATTATAGATCAACGGGAGTTGGTGGATATGATGTGTATAAAGAATGTCCACGTTTAAGGGAAATATTAGTTGAAATGCCTGAAGTTATTATTGACTATTTTATAAAGCATAAAAATGTTGAAGTGGATAAGACAAAATATATTAATATTATTTGTTAATTATTACTCATTTATAAAATACCTCCGGGGTAAATCCATTTATTGGATTTACCCCGGAGGCACATACATATTTTGTAATTATCTCTTTAATACTCTTACTTCATATTTATTTAATATTAGTTCTTTATTTACTTCTTCATTAGTAAGCATATCTACATAATTATTATCATCTAAAATAACAGTATTACTTTCCTCACTAAAATTCATAACAAATACATAATCATTTTCTCCATCAGTTCTCATTTGAGCCGTAACTCCTAACGGTAATTCTGTATTTATTACAGGTTTAATTTCTAAATCATTAATTATCTTCGTAAAGAATTCAGTATCAAAATCATTGTTAGTTCTTGCTGCTACATAATAGGCCTTACCTTTTCCATAATTATTAACTGTTAATGCAGGCATTCCAGCATAAAAGTCATTTTTATAAGTTGCTAATACTTCTGAAGTTTCAACATGAATTACATCACAGTAATCTTTTAACTTATAACTTCCTTTAACACCTAATTTATTATCATCCTTAAATTCTAAATAATTTACGTCTGAATCATATAATGTATCAATTTCTTCAGCCCAAATTCCAGTAACTTCTCTTAATGGACCTGGGAACCCACCTAAGAAGCATAAATCATTTTCATCTACTAATCCACTAAAATAAGTTGTAACTAAAGTACCACCATTTTTAACAAACTCAGTTATTCTTTCTGCTACCCCTGGTCTAATCATATATAGCATTGGAGCCACTAATAATTTATACTTAGAAAAATCACAATCCATATTTACTACATCTACAGAAATACCTTTTCTCCAAAATACCTTATAATAATCTTCAACTGTTTCAAAATATCCTTTATTATCATTTTTAAGGCCTTGACAATCATCTATTGCCCATCTATTTTCCCAATCATATATAACTGCTACTTCTGGTTCTACACTAGTTCCAATTAAATCACTTAACTTTTCTAATGTTTCTCCAACTTGAGTAACTTCTCTAAATACTCTAGTATTTTCATGACCACAATGATCTACTACTGCTCCGTGGAATTTTTCAGATGCTCCTCTTCCCTTTCTCCATTGGAAATATTGAACTGAGTCTGCCCCATGAGCTACTCCTTGAAGTGAAGACAATAAATGCATTCCAGGTCTCTTTGTTTTATTAACTTTATGCCAATTAACTAAACTTGGAGTACTCTCCATTATTAAAAACGGTTGTCCACCTTTTAATGTTCTATATACATCATGAACAAAGCTTACATTTGCTGCAGTATCATATGTTTTTTCAAAATTATTATGCCACGCTGGGTAATCATCCCATGATACAACATCAACTTCTTTGGCAAACTTCCAATAATCTAAACCATTAAATAAAGACATCCTTGGATAATCACCCATAAAATTAGTTGTAACTGGTATATTGGGAGTTACTTCTCTAATTGGAGCTATTTCGTTTTTATAAAAATCTATAGTTTGATGTGTAACGAACCTTTTCCAATCAAGGTTATGACCATGAACAAACTCCTCTCCATGATGTGCAGGACTTTCTATTTGTGACCAACTTGTAAATTTATGACTCCAAAATCCAGTCCACCATGCATGATTTAACTTTTCCAAATCATTTTCATATTTAACCTTTAACCATTCTCTAAATGCTTCTTGACAAAGATAACAATGACAATCTCCACCATACTCATTAGATACATGCCACATTATAAGTGCTGGATGATCTTTATATCTTTCTGCTAAGATTCTATTAATCTCTGAAGTTTTTTGCCTATATATTGGCGAAGTAAAACAATGATTATGTCTTTGTCCATGAAGTATTCTCTTTCTATCTGACCAAACACGTAAAACTTCTGGATACTTTTCTGACATCCAAGCTGGTCTTGCTCCACTTGGTGTAGATAATATTACATGAACTCCAGCTTCAGCCATATCATCCATAACTTTATCAAGCCATTCAAACGTATAAACACCTTCTTCTGGTTCTATAGCACTCCACCCAAAAATATTTATAGAAACACAATTACAATGTGCTAACTTTAATAATCTTACATCTTCTTTCAATACTTCAGGATAATCTAACCATTGATCTGGATTATAATCTCCCCCATGTAAAAATCCTTTAACCTTTTCATTAACTGGTTTAAATTTCTTCATAACCTTTTCCTCCATATACCAAATAATTTACTTCCATTTATATGTTTTATTTAATTTAAAATACTTTTCCTATATGTTATATTAGTGAAAATAGCAGGTGACTCTAATTTATTAAATTCAAATCACCTGCTTAATACACTATTTATAGTGATAGGGAGAACTTGTTATATTTTTTATTAACTAAATCAAAGATTTAGAGTGTTAAATGAAACACACTACTCATTTTCATTCGTAGATGTAAGTTCGATTAACTAAATCAAAGATTTAGAATCTTACTTATATGATTCAACAAATTCCTTTGCTTGTTTTTGGCACTCTTCTAAAATCTTATCAAAACCTGCTTGTGTTAATTTTTCTCTGAACTCTTTAACCCCTGCTTCTACATCGTCAACCATACCTAAATCTAGTGGTACTCCATATTGAGTTATAACATTTCCAACAGCTGCCATTTCATTTTTTACATTAGAATCATCAAATGAAAATGCTGCTAAAGGATTTGAAACTGTATACTCTTCACTCCACTTGTTAATAGTTTCTTGAACTATTTCTGGTTCTGTAGAAGAAATACGAGCAAATTTAGTGCTATACCATCCCCAAGGACAAACTTCACCTGCTGGGAATGCTTCACTAGCAGCTAAAGATGTATATTCACCTTCTCCAGAATTTTCCCAGTGAGTTCCTTCAATACCATACCAAGTTAAGTTGTTAATTTCTTCATCATACCTTAATAATTCAATTGCCATTAGGGCTCTTTCTGGATTTTTAGAATTAGCATTTATTGCAATACCATTGTTTGTATAAGGTTGAACAACTCTATTAATTCCTTCACTTAAATCAAGCAATGTAGCGTTCCATTCTGGGTTAGCTTCATTCATTTCAACAATTCTATTTGCTACAGTACTAAGATTCCAAGTCATTATTGCAGTTTTTCCTGCTACAAAATCTTCATCTCTAGTGGCTTGACTTGAAATTGAGTCTGCTGCCCAATATCCCTTATCAGCAAATTCCTTCATCTTAGTTACATATTCCATATATTCAGGAGTGTCAACAAAAGCAAATACTTCACCAGATGTATCATTTACATCATATCCAATTGATGGTGTTGGAGCTCCACTAATAGTTGAAAATCCATATCTTTCAATCATGTATGGCCATTGTAAGTTTTGGCCTCCACCATTAGCAATAACTTTTATACCACTATCTTTTTCACCTTCTGCAACTGCAGCCATAAATGCTTCAAGTTCATCATAACTAGTAATTTGTTCAAAGCCATATTTACTAGCTAAATCTCCTCTATAAGCAAATATATTCGTTCCATACTCATTTCTATCATTTGGCACCATATAAATTTTTCCATCTACTTTTGCTTGATCCCAAGCATCAGCAGGCTCATTTGCATATATTTCTGGAGCATATTCTTGTAATAATTCATCTGTTAATTCTAAGAATCCATTTTTAGTTGCAACTTGGCTATAATATCCCCAACCTGAAGCTGTGAATATTAAATCAAAATCTTCACCTGATTGGAATAAAAGTTGATACTTTGTAGTCATATCTGACCATGGAATAAAGTTAACTTCTAATGTAGCATTTATTTTTTCCTTCATCCTTTCATTAACTTTTTCATAAACTGCATCAAAATCCTTTGGTTTATCTCCAATTAAATACATTTTTAATTTTACTTCTTTTAACTCTGAAGAGCTTGATGCTACATTTTTATCATCATTACTCTTTGATCCACATCCCACCATGAATGTACTTAACATAAGCGTGCTTAAAGCTATAGCTGCTAATTTTTTTATTGATCTTTTCAACATTTTGAAATCCCCCTCATAATTCAAATATATAATAAACCTTTTTTGTATTTATCTTTGTTGTATTTTTCCTGTTTATCCTTTAACTGCTCCAATAGTTACCCCACTTACGTTGTAAAGTAAAAGAAAAATGATACTTTATTTCTCCACTTAAAATCTTTTCTCTGCAACACATATGCTGTCATTGCAACTATAAATAACCCCATTGCTGTACCAATTACAGTTAAACTTGCAGTAACTCCATAAGCTCTAAGTATTGCCATTGGTTCTTTTAAAGCAGTTTTATAAGCTTCTAATGATAGCTCTTTTGGGAAGAAAGAGAAACCATTTGCTATGATTTCTTTTTCAGAAGTGAAGGATCCTATTATAACCATTAGAAATGGTATTAAGCATATTAATGCTACTAATGCAATTAATGTATAACTTAAAATATTAAATGCTTTTATATCTTTTGACTTCTTCATATTTTACCTCCTAGAATAATGAGTAATCTGGATCATATTTTTTAACTAAGAAATTAGTAAATACTATTGTTATTAAGCAGAATACTGATTGATATAATCCAGCAGCTGCAGACATTCCAACTTCTCCTGATTGAAGAAGTGATCTAACAGTGAATGTATCTATAACATCTGTTACATTAAATAATGGTCCATTATTCCCTACAAGTTGATAGAACATTTGGAAATCTCCTCTAAAAATATTTCCTATTGCTAATAATGTAAGTATTATTAAAGTAGGTATTAAACTTGGAATTGTTACTTTAAAAATTCTTTGGAATATATTTGCACCATCTATTTGTGCTGCTTCATATATTTCTGTATCTATTCCCATTATTGCTGCCAAATATAATACTGTACCATATCCAACATTTTTCCAAGCAGAGAAGAATATTAATATAAATGGCCATACCCAGCTTGTTCCATAGAAATTAATTTTCTCTCCTCCTAATTTTGCAATTAAAGTATTAATTGTACCATGTTCAACATTTAAAAAATTATAAGCAATCATACCAACAACAACCCATGAAATAAAGTAAGGTAAAAACATTGCTGTTTGTGTAACCTTTTTAAAGAACTTTCCTCCAATTTCTGAAATTAATATTGCTAAACCCATTTGAAGAATTGTATTTATAACTATAAATGCTACATTATAAAGTATTGTATTTCTTGTTACAGTCCAAGCTTGTCCAGAAAGAAAGAAATACTCAAAATTATCAAACCCTACCCAAGGACTTCCAAAAATACCATCCCTAAAATTATAATTCTTAAATGCAACAATTGATCCTGTCATAGGGAAATAACTAAATAATAAGAAATAGGCTACTGCTGGCATAAGCATTAGTAATAATACCCTATTTCTTTTAAATTGCCTTATAAAAGAAGATTCATTATACAAAGCTTCTGTCTCTTTTTTGTTTTTAGAAAAAAATCCTTTTCTACTTTCTAACCCCTTTTCCATTTATATCACCTCTCGTTATCGTTTTCATCTCCTTGATTAAATAATAACATCTGAGGATATTTAATTTACTGGTAAAATAATTAGATACTAGTAAAATATTATTGTTTTATATTTTTATTGGAATTTTAATATAAATAATGTTATAATCTTAACATATTTTGGTATGTGAGGGGGAAGTCGAATGGTTAAAATCTTAATTGTAGATGATGAAAGTTATACACGTGAAGGTATATTAGAAACAATTCCTTGGGAAGATTTATCTATTACTGAAGTAAAAGAAGCTTTCGATGGTATAAATGCATTAGAAATATTAGAAAGTTATGAACCTGATATCATATTAACAGATGTTAGAATGCCTCGTTTAAATGGTATAGAGCTATCTTTTAAAGCTAGGGAAATTTATCCTAATTGTTCTATTATATTTATGAGTGGTTATTCAGATAAAGAATATTTAAAATCTGCAATACATCTTAAAGCTATTAGTTATGTAGAAAAGCCTATAGATTTATATGAGTTAGAAGACTCTCTTAAAACTGCAGTTTCAGAAGTTCAAAAATCTAAAATTTTATATAAAAATATAAAAAATAATATTGTTTTAGATTTAATTAATTCTAAAACTACTAATGAAATAGATGTGCTTTTATCTTCTCACTATAATTTAGATACTTATACATTGTTAAAAAATAATTTTTCTGTAATCGTTTTTCTAAATCTAATAAATGCTTTAGATTTAGATGAAAATTTATTTATATCTGAGCTTGAAAAAATAATTAACATTTATACTATGAAGCCTCTAATTTCATTTATTAATAAAAAACAAATTATTTTAAATCTTTTTTTACCTAAAAACGATAATTCATTTATTAACAGTAATGAATTTAGCTCACTTTTATATTCTCTTAATGATTATATAAATAAGTTTACTCCTTTATATATTTGTATAGGAAATATTGCTAATAATATTTATGATATAAAGTCCTCTTATACAAATGTATGCAAAGTTGTTAATTCAACATTTTTTTATAACTATAACTCCATAATTTATTTTGATAAATTTATTGAATCAACTTATATACTTGATGATAGTATATATGAGAAATTTGAACATTCATTGGCAAGTGAAGATAAGGATAACTTAATTTTATTAATAAATAATTTAACCTGTGAAATTAAACAATTTCCCAATACTTCAATAAGCTATATTAAAGATATATATTATAACCTTTTATTAAAGCTAATTAACTTTTCTAAAGATAGAAAAATAGATTTTTCTAACTCTTTAGATAGTAATAGTTTCTTTGAAGATATACTTCAATCTAATAACATTTTTGATGTAAATTCTTATTTATTAAATAAAATTAATTATATTTTTATGATATTAGATGAACGTAATAAGAATGATAAACCAATTTTGAACATATTAAAATTTATTCATGAAAATTATTATAATGTTAATCTTTCTTTAGAGGAAATTAGTAAAAATATATTTTTAACTCCTGCTCATATATGTGTTATTTTTAAAGATTATACTAATACAACTGTAAATAAATATATTACTGAATATAGATTAGATAAGGCAAAACAACTATTAAAAGATCCATCTATAAAAATGAATGAAATAGCTTCTAGAGTTGGCTACAGGGATGGAAACTATTTTGCAAAAACATTTAAAAAGGAAATTGGCTATAGTCCTTCCGAATATAGGCGTAAATTCATATAATGAAAAAATTTTTGGGTAAAATTACTTTCTTTAAAAATTTAAATTTAATACAAAAATTCCTATTGACATATTGTATATTGATATTAGTTCCACTTACTACTTTATTTGGCTATACATATACTAAAATGTCTCAAATTATAGAAAGTAATATACTTGAATCAACAAAACAAGCCTTTGATCAATCTATTGATTTTTTAACATATAAAATTTATAGAATATTTGATATATCTAATAGTTTAGCTATTGATGAAAATATAACTGATATACTAAGAAATGATCCAAATTCTTATTTACTATCAAATCAAATAGGAGATCTCGCTTATTTAAGATTATTCCTTTCTGCATATGAAAATGATAGTGATGTCTCTAATATAAGCTTATATGTAAATAATGATTTTATTTATTCAAATGATAATAAACATATTTTTAGTATGGATTCCTTAAACAATTCAAAAGCAATTAACATAATTAACTCAACCAACTCTAGATTTGTATGGGGACCATCTAACTACTTTAATAATTACAATGAATCTTCAGATTATTTATCTTTATTTAAAACAGTGAAAAGTCCTGATAATTTTTCAGAGGATATTGGATATTTAAAACTTAATTTCAATAAAACTTTAATTGAAGATATAATAAATAAAATTAATTCGCTTCCTAATACTATTAGCTATGTTATTAATTCTGAAGGTATTATAATATGTTCATCTGAAAATACAGATAATATTGAGTTTATTACTGATTTGGATAAAATACAAAATTACTCTAATACTAATAACTTTATTACTACATCACATAACTTAGAAAAGTTTTATATAAAAAGCTCTTCAATAAACAAAACTGATTGGCATTTAGTTACAATATTGCCAGAGGCAAGTGTTATTGCTGAAATAAATTCACAGCGAATTTATTTATCTTTAATTCTTATAGTTTGTGGTGGTACTTCTATTGCACTAGCTTTTTACTTTGTTAATTCAATTAATAAAAGATTATCTAAAGTTATATCTGAAATGCATTCCGTACAATCTGGTAATTTAGAGCACTATATAGAAAATGATAGCAATGATGAACTTGGAGAATTAATAGATAGTTATAATTATATGGTTGGTAAGATGTCTATCTTAATAGAAGATCAATACAAACTTGGTAAAAGTGTAAAAAATGCAGAACTTAAAGCATTACAATCTCAAATAAATCCACATTTTTTATATAATACATTAGATATGATAAATTGGATGTCATATAAAAAAATGAATAAAGAGATAAGTGTTGCTGTTAATACATTAGCTAAATTTTATAAGCTTTCTTTAAATAAAGGAAAAGACTTAGTTTCTATTAAAGATGAATTACAACATTCTAATTTATATGTAAATATTCAAAATATGCGCTATAATGATAGAATTTCTTTAAGAATTAATGTAGATGAGGAAGTATCTGCATATTTAATTCCGAAAATAACACTACAACCAATTTTAGAAAATGCCATTAATCATGGAATACTTGGCAAGGGCGAAGGAAATGGTATTATTTCTATATTAGGCTACTCCACTAATTCTGATATAGTTTTAATAATAGCCGATGATGGAATAGGTATAAAAGAAGATAAACTTCATTTACTACTTTCAAATAATTTATCATCTGCCAAAGGAAGTGGTTATGGATTAAAAAATATAAATAAAAGAATTAAGCTTTTATATGGCGAAAATTATGGTCTTTCCTTTCAAAGTAATTATGGTCATGGTACAAAAGTTACAATAAAAATTCCAAAAATCACAGAAAAAGATAAATCTATTTAAAACGCGAGGTATTAACTATGGGAAAACAACGAGAATTTTATGACAAACCACTATTTTCATTATTAAATCATATTAGCTGGCTTTTATTAGGAGGGATTTATTTTATTCTTCTTAATATTCCACTTATTTTCTTTTTTACAGTAACATCAATAGATATAAACCAATTTAGTATAGTTTTACTCTTTATTTGCCTAATTCCATTTGGACTAGCTCTTGGAGCTTTATATTCTACTATGGGTGAAATAATTAGAGAAAAGGATATTTCTTTCTCTTCATACTTTTTTAGAGCATATAAAAATGATTTTAAATCAAACTTAAAGGTATGGCTTTTAGAATTAATGCTATTAACTCTTTTCTTTGTTGATTATCAATATTTTTATTTAAATATGCCTAATAAAGGACTTCATATTATCTTTTTGATATTAGGTATTTTTGTGCTTATATTAGGTCTATATGCATTTCCTATTAATTGTAGATTTAATATAAAATTAAAAGATTTAATAATATTGTCTTTTTATTACTCAATAAAAAAATTTCATATAACTTTATTAAAAATAGCCATAACTCTATTAGCATTTTTCATAGTTTCTAAGATTCATGCAATATTAGTTTTATTTATACCAAGTATATTATGCTACTTATTAACTATGTATGATAGGCCAATTTTTAATGAACTAGAACAAAAATTTTTATCTCAAAATAAAGCAACAGGTAATTAACATAAATAATGCTATGACAGAGTTATGTTCTGTCATAGCATTATTTTCTTATATATATTTTTCATTTATAATTTCATTTAATAAATCTGGATAGTCAGTAAAAATTCCATTAACACCTGCTTCAATTAATTTTCTCATATAAATTGGACTATTAACTGTATAAATATTTACTTTAATATTATTTTCATTAGCTTCTTTTATAAGCTCTTCTGAAACTAATCTTAAATCAGGGTGTATTGCATTTGCTCCAAAATTTTTAGCATATTGTACTACATTTTCTATTTCTTTATAATATAGCAATCCTGTTTCAATTTCACTATCTATTTCTCTACAAATTCTTATAGATTCATGATTAAAGCTTGATAATATTATTTTCTTCTTCAATCCATATCTATTGACTAATTCAATTACATCCTTCTCTATCCCTTCATAATGTATCTCATCTGTCTTTAATTCTATGTTTAATACAATATTAATATCTCTTATAAGATCTAGCACTTCTTCTAAAGTAGGTATTCTACACTCTAAATTATCTTCAAAACTTTTATTTCTACATTTAAAGTTTCTTAACTCTTCTAATGTCATATCTTTAACTAGCCCTTTTCCTTTAAAAGTACGCTGAATATCCTCATCATGTATAACTACTAATTTATTATCTTTAGTTTTATGAACATCAATCTCAAGTCCATTTGCACCTGATTTTATTCCTTCTTTTAACGATAATATTGTATTTTCCGGAAAGTACTTACTAGCACCCCTATGAGCAAAATTTATCATAATCTTTTCTCCTCTTTATATTTGCTATATTATTTTTAATGTTTTTAAAGCATTATATACCCCTCTTTGATTAATATCATCAGTTACTAAATTAGCCCTTTCCTTTAATTCCTTACACCCATTTCCCATTGCTACACCAAAATCAACCTCTTCAAACATTTCTAAATCATTAAACCCGTCTCCAAATGCAAAATACTTAACATTTTTATCCTTACTTATACTTCTAATATATCTAATTGCACTACCCTTACTACATTCTCCATTAAATATATCATAACCATCATTAATATCTATTAATTTAACAAACTTAAATATTCCATACTTATTCTTTAATTCATTAATATCTTTTTTACTAATATTAGCATTTAGCTGAAAAACTTCATACTCACATATATTGTTCACTATTTGATCTTCAATCTTATCTATTTTCATATTATATTTTTCCGAGAAATCTTTTATCCATTTGCTTTCTGTCTTTCCAATACTTTTATCAAATAAATGTAAACAATATGGAATATTATTTTCCTCAAAATATTTTACTATATTTTCAACCATATTTTTATTCATGAACTTCTTATAAATTATATTATTATTTACCGTTATTAAAGAACCATTAGCACTTACTATAGTATTAAACATCTTATAGAAGTTTTCCTGCTTAACCATAGCAAGAGATCTTCCCGTTGCTATGGCTACATCTATTCCATTATTTTTACACAAATTTATCGCTTTAATTGTATAGTCACATATTACATTCTTTTCTCTACAAACTAATGTATTATCCACATCGAAAAATATAGTTTTTTTCATGTTATTTCTCCCTCTATTGCTTGTAGCATATATTATTTACTTGATTTATTATATTTTTCTAATGCACTATTAATTGTTTTTGCCATATTTTCTACTGCTTCTTCAGATGTTATTTCATTATTTAATACTTTTTCTATATTTTCTTCTATTGATGCTCTAGCCTCTGGGAATACCCCTAAAACAGCTCCTGATTTATTATTGTCTTCTCTTAGTTGCTCTATTGCAGTCTTAAACTCTGGGTTTGCATCCAAGTATTCATTCATTTCTGATAATTCATAAGCTTCTGTTGAAACTGAGAAATAACCTGTTGCTTGAGCCCATTTTACTTGACTTTCTGCTGAAACCATAAATTTAATAAACTCAAAAGCTGCATCTTGCTTTCCTTCATCGCCTTTATCCATTATCCATAAAGATGCTCCTCCAACAGATACTCCCCCCTTATCTTCTTCTGAAACCGCTGGAAAATATGCTGTTCCTAATTCAAAGCTATCACCTATTTTACTCTTTAAATCTCCTAAATTAGCTGTTGAAGCAACTATCATCGCAACACTTCCTGATGAAAAAGCATCTAATGTATTTTGACCATCTCTACCAAAATTACCTATAACACCCGAATCAATAAGTCTCTTCCATCCTTCAACAATATTTAACCCTCCATTATTAGAATCAAATACAACTTCTGTTGCATCTCCACTTCTTCCATTACCTTCATCAGCATAATCTAAACCTTGCTTAATTAAGAATTGTTCAAAGAACCATCCATATATTTGCATAGCATATCCATATCTTGAAACTTGATCTCCATTTTTAATTGCTAATTTATTAGCTACTTCTATTATTTCATCAAAATTCGTTGGAATATCTTCATCTGTTAAACCAGCTTCAGAAAATGCTGTTTTATTATAAAATAAGATTGGCGTTGAACTATTAAATGGCATAGAATATAATTTATCATCTATAGTGTAATAATCTAATATATTCTTTTCTAAAGCTGATATATCATAATCATTTTTATCTACCATATCTTGCATTGGTATTGCATATTCACTATCTATCATCCATTTAGTTCCAATATCATATAGTTGCATAACATCAGGTCCTGAGTTACTTAATGCTGAACTTTTAAGCTTATTAATAGAATCATCATATGATCCCTGATACTCAGCTACTACTTTTATTTTATCCTGTGAATTATTAAACTCTTCAACTAATGAATTTATAGCTTCTCCTCCTTTTCCTCCCATAGAATGCCAAAATGTTATTTCAGTATTTTCTCCTGTTTTATTACTTCCTACTGAATTATTTGAACATCCTACTAATGATGTAACCCCTAAAATTACTGTTAATGTCATTGCTAATAATCTTCTTTTCATTACCATTTCCTCACTTTTCTCTAATTTTTAATTACTATTTATCCTTTAACCGCTCCTGCAGTCATACCTTTTACTAATTGCTTTTGACCTAATATAAATATAAATACTGACGGTATTAAGATTAATATTGCTCCTGCTAAAACTACACCATAGTTGCTACCCTCTGAAAATTGAAGCATACTTATTCCTATTTGGACTGTTCTATTATTTCCATTATTTATTGTTAATAATGGCCATAAATATTGATTCCATGTATTAATAAATACATATATAGATAAAGATGCTATTGCTGGTTTTGATATTGGTATTAAAATTCTAAATAAAAACTTTATATTTCCACAGCCATCAATTTTAGATGCTTCCTTTATTTCCTTTGGAATTGTCAAATAAAATTGTCTCATTAAAAAAATTCCCATAGCTGATGTTAAAAATGGTACTATAAGAACTTGTAAACTATCATTCCATCCCCATGAACTTACAGTTAAAAAATTTGATATAACTGTAGTTTCTGCTGGTATCATCATTGTTGATAATACCATTAAAAACAATAAGTTCTTTCCCTTAAAATCATAAAATGCAAATGCGTATGCTGCTAAACTTGCTGTTATAACTTGTCCTACTGTAACACATATTGAAACAATAAAACTATTAGTTATAAACTTTAAAAGAGGTACTGTATTTAATGCTGCTTTAAAATTATCTAAAGTTAATACACTTGGAATAATTTTATATGGATTTTGACTCATTTCACTTTGACTCATAAAGCTTAAGCTTAATGCATATAGAAGTGGAAAAACAATTAATAATCCAACAACTATACTTAATATAGTTAGTATAATTTTATTTCTTTTACGTTTACTCATTATTGGTAATGTACCCCTTTCTTTTCAAACTTAAATTGTAACAATGTAACTATCATCATAATTACAAATAATATAAGTGCTTGAGCACAAGCCATTTCAAATCTACCATTAAAGAATGCTTCTCTATAAATAGAATGAACAAGAACATTAGTTGAATCCCCTGGCCCCCCTTGTGTTAATAATTTTATTTGCCCGAAAGCTTGAAATGCATTTATTAAATTCATAAAAACAACTAGAAACATTTGTGGTGATACCATAGGTATTATTATATTTTTAACTTTAGTTAAATAACTTGCTCCATCTATTGATGCACTTTCTATAAGCTCATTTGGTATATTTCTTAATCCTGTTAATAAAAATATAAAATTTAATCCTATATTCAACCAAACAGTTACCACTGCAACTGATATTAATGCAAACTTAGAATCTGTTAACCACCCAATTTGTGTACCTAATACATGATTAAGTATTCCATTTGTAGGATGAAATATCATTGTCCATATTACTGCTGCTGGGGCAGATGCTATAGCCATTGGTAATGAAAACATAAGCTCAAAAATTCTATTTCCTCTTAACTTATTATTAGCTAATAATGATAGTAAAAACCCAATAATCACAGATGGTGCTGCTACTATTAACACAAATTTAAAAGTTACAACTATGGAATTATAAAATTCAGGTGAAGTTAAAATTTCCTTGAAATTCTCTAATCCAACAAACTCCTTAATTTCTCCTCTTATATTAGTAGTAGACATACTCATTACTATTGTTTTTACAAATGGATAAAATACAAATAATAAAAATATACTGAATGAAGGTATTAAATAAAAATAAGGTTCTAATTTCCTTTTTAATTCACTTTTACTTTTCAATGATATTTTTTTGCTTATATCATTACTTTTCACAGCTTTTAATTCTAGATATTGTTCTGTCATATTAATCCTCCCTCAAATCATCCTTCTTAATTTAGGATACTTTTCTAACATTAAGAAGGTATTACAAAGGAGTTAACTTATTTTAACAACTTACTTATTTTTGTTAAAATAAGTTAACTTGGAGTAATAAAATTCTTTAACTTAATAGGACTTATATGTATAAGAAAAAGCTGTTCTTCTGAACAGCTTCAAAACACATTTTTATATTTATTTTACTTAATCATTTTCTTTGCACCATTATATGTTGCGATAAAATATCCACCATAAACTATAACTAATACTATTGTCGTGAATAAAATATAATATTGAATATTTCCACTTCCAAAAATTGCAACCAAATCACTAGCTACTTTTAATCCTATTATAGAGTGAACTATAGCCAATGATAATGGTACAATAAAATAAATTCCTATTTGAGTAAATAATGCCTTATTAATCATATCATTATCTACGCCAACTTTCTTTAACATTTCATATCTATAAATATTATCTGCAGATTCACTTAATTGTTGAAGTGCAAGAACTGCAGCTGATGTTATTAAAAATACTATTCCCATATAAATTGCTAAATAAGATATCATTGCTCCTACACCAACCGAATTATCAAGAAGCTCATTTTTAGTTAATCCATATACTTGAGCTTTATCTTCTCTATCTTGGGTTCTAAAGTTCTCATTCAAATATTTTTCCGCCTCTTTAATATCTCCTTTAAAATTAATATTTAAATTACAAAATACAGGCTTAAGACCACTTACTATTTCATCATTAACAACAATTGTACAAATATTATTTTTCATCATTGAATTATAAATAGTAACATTCATAACTTTATAATTTGCTGGCACTAACTTTCTATTATTTATATCTACTACTACACCATTATTCATACTTTCTTGAATATCTTTAATTACTTCACTTATATCTCCAAAAGCATAATATTCATCTTCTCTCAAAACTATCTCTTCTTTATTTAACATTTTCATAAGTTCATTAAAGTCTGAAAGCTTAATTATACTAATTGGTCTATCTTGAGCTATTTGATATAAATTTTTATTTTTTTCTACTACTTCTTCATCAAAAAATTTTTTATAGGTATAATCACTTTCATAATCTGTATATTGTGACTTTTCTCCTATAATTTCATCTAATCTATAGTAATCTTCATTTATTGTATTTAATACGTTATCAGTATCATAAGACCAAAAACTAGCATCAAATTGAGTTAAATCTTCAATATCACTATTTATGGCCTTAGTTATTCCAAGACCAGCTGAAAAAGTACATATAGCTACAAATAACATTAAACATATAAAAGACATTGAAATAAATGTTGTATTTATCTTGCTATTTATTTGTCTTAACACAAACATATTTAAATTCTTTAGATATGTCTTTTTATTACTTTGAAATACCTTAAGAAAAAATCCTGACAAAGAAAAGAAAAATAAAAATGTTCCTACTATACCTAATATAATTGCTTTAACTATTGTAATATCCATAACAGCTAGACCATTTTTTAAAACTATATGATATGCAATAATAATACTTGTAACACTTATTAAAAATACTACTATTGATACCCAAATATTTCTAACCTTTAACTTTTCATTTTTCTTTGAAGCATTTAATAAATCTATTAACTTTACACATCTAATATTTATAGAGTTAAATACTAGAACTACTAAGTAAATAATACCGAAATTTTGTATAGTTTTTAAAAATGCCTTTTTAGAAAATACAAATTGAAACTTAGTTATATTAACTTCGAATAAATTAGCTGTAAATATTGATATTCCTTGCGATAATAAGATTCCAAATATTAATCCTATAACTAAAGAAATTATTCCAACTAACATAGTTTCTATAAATATAATAGTTGAAAGCTTTCTATTATCCATTCCTAAAGTCATATAAATTCCAAATTCTTTTTTCCTTCTTTTAATAAGGTAGTTATTTGCATATACTATTAAAAACCCTAAGATAAATGAAATAAATACTGATGCTACTCCTATAATATCACTTGTTACCTCAAACATATTAGCCTTTATATCACTTAATTCCATCATTATGCTCTGTGAGTGTATAGAATTAAAAGTATAAAATATACAAACACCAAATACTAATGTTAAAAAATAAATAGTATAATCTTTTAAACTCTTTTTTAAATTTCTTATGGCTAATTTAAAATACATCTCTTTGGTCACCTCCAAGAAGAGTAATAACTTCAATTATCTTATTAAAAAACTCCTTTCTGCTATCATTACCTCTAATTAATTCATTAAAAATCTTACCATCTTTAATAAATAAAATCCTACTGGCATAACTTGCTGTAAAAGCATCATGAGTTACCATCATAATAGTTGCATTTAACTCTGTATTTAACTGATCTAAACTTTCAAGAAGCATCTTTGCAGATTTTGAATCCAAAGCTCCAGTTGGTTCATCTGCTAAAACCAATGATGGCTTAGTTATTATTGCTCTTGCACAAGCTACCCTTTGCTTTTGACCTCCTGATACCTCATAAGGATATTTATTTAATATTTCTATAATACCTAATTTATTAGCTACCTCTTTAACTCGCATTTCAATATCCTTATAATTGACTCTTGAAATAGTTAAAGCTAATGCTATATTTTCGTAACATGTTAATGTATCTAAAAGATTAAAATCTTGAAATACGAATCCAAGCTCTTCTCTTCTAAATTTTGCTATTTTCTTAGAGTTTAACTTTGTAATATCATTATTATTTATAAAAATATGCCCACTGCTAACTCTATCTATTGTTGATATACAGTTTAATAATGTAGTTTTACCACTACCTGAAGCTCCCATTACTCCAATGAACTCCCCTTCTTCTACAGTAAAACTGATATTATTAATTGCTTTCGTTATATTACTTTTGTTACCATAATATTTTTCTATATTATTTACTTTTAAAACTTCATTTCTCATATTAACCTCCAAAACTATTTTTAACTTATATTTTTAATTTGTACTTTTTTATATTTCAATTTTATAATTACTACCATTTACTATCCATAGAACTATATAACATAAACCTTACATTTTTGTTATATATATTGTATAATAGATATTAAAGAATAATTATTATCTATAACGAGGTGACTTATATGAAAAAACTATTTAATTTATCATTCTTTTATTTGATTTTAGGACTAGCCTTAGGTGTATTTTTTAGAGAATTTACTAAGCTTAATGATTTTACTGGTGTTACAACATTAAGCGCTGCACATACACATACTTTAGTATTAGGTTTTATATTCTTCTTAGTTATAGTTGTTTTAGAAAACGTATTTACTATTTCAAATATTAAAAACTTTAATATTTGTCTTATAACTTATAATATTGGTTTATTATCTTTAATTTTTACTTTAGTAACTCGTGGAATATTAGAAGTATTAAGTAAAGACTTTGCAGGTCTTCCTCATATGGCAGGAACTTCACATGTAATTTTAGGCCTATCACTTATTTGGTTCATGATAATGTTAAAAAAATCAATCTTTTCTAAATAAATAGTTGCAAAAATAACCCATAACAATGATAAAATGTTATGGGTTATTTTTCATATATAATTATTTATTAAAATACTCACTTTTTGAAATGTTATAAATTAAAATTTCATCATGTCATTTATAGGAAATAATATAGAAATTTCCGTTCCTTCATTTTCTCTTGATCTAATACTTATTCCTAATCCTAATTTATCACAAAGCTTTTTACATAAGTATAATCCCATACCAGTAGATTTTCCAAACCTTCTACCATTTTCACCTGTATATCCTTTTTCAAAAGCTTTAATTACACACTTTTCATCCATTCCAATTCCATTATCACATACTTTCAAAATCACATCTTTTCCTATATTTTCTCCATATATACTTAAAACACTTTCTTTTTTATCCATATATTTAATACTATTACTTACAATTTGTCCTAAAATAAATTCAATCCATTTACTATCGCAATAAACTAATTTATCTACATTTTTAATATCAATTTTAACTTGTTTTTCTATTAAAATATTAGAATTTTTTCTAATTACAGAGTTAATAGTATCTTTTAAATTAACCTTTTTAATTAAATAATCTTTTTCTACTGCATTGCTTCTGGCATAAAACAGAACTTGCTCTATATAATTCTCTACTTTTGATACCTCATCACCAATACTTTCAGTAACCTTATTTTCATTGTTTTCTATAAGTAATTTACAAGTTGCTATAGGAGTTTTTATCTCATGAACCCATAGTTCTATATACTCTTTATAATCTGTACTATTTCTTACAGCTTCACTTATGTCATCCTTCATTGATTTTGTTGCTTGCTCTATAATTTCAAATAAAATTTCACCTTCTAAAAAATCACCTTCACTAGCAACATCAGCAATAAAATACTTTTTATCCAATTCATCTAATTTTTTTAATAAACTCTTAAAATACGTGCTTTTTCTTAAATAATCACAAATAAAAAAACATATACTAGCTAAAAAATTTAAAATACCAATTAAAATAATTGCAGAAGACGATACCTTTAATCCAAACAATAAATAAGATGTAATAATTAGAACAATTATATTAATTATTATAAATATAATTTTCTCCTTAAAATATTCTACCATTCTCATATTAAAATATATCCTTGTCCCCTCTTAGTTTGAAGATAATCTACTGCACCTACTTCTTCTAACTTTTTTCTTAATCTATTTATATTAACAGTTAAAGTGTTATCATCCACAAACTCATCATTTTGCCACAATGATTTCATTAACTCATTCCTCGATACAATTTTTTCTTTATTTTTAATTAATGTATAAAGAATCCTACTTTCATTCTTAGTTAATTCCACTTTGTTATTATCAAATTCCATTTCACTAATAGACATATTATATTTAAGTCCCTTAAATTCAAAAATCTCTAAATCCATATTTTGATAAGTTCTTCTAAGTAATGAAGAAATTCTTGCTAGTAAAATCTGAGTATTGTAAGGCTTAGTAACAAAATCATCAGCCCCCAAATTCATACTCATAAGTTCATCTATTTCACTATTTCTACTTGTAACTACTATTATTGGAATATTAGATTTCTTTCTTATTTCTCTGCATATATAATAACCATCGTAATAAGGTAAATTAATATCCAACAAAATTATATGTGAATTTGATTCTAATGCAATTTCAACTATATTTTCAAAATCATTTGAATAATTAGCTTCATATCCATATCTATTTAAAAGTTCACTTAATTCTATTCTTATTTTTTCTTCATCTTCTATAATAAAAATTTTATTATTCATATTAATTAACCTCTCTTCCCTTGATTTAATTATATCCATAATTTTCATAAAAACAATCGTAATTAAGATTTCATATTAGAAAAATACCTTTCTCAACCTTTGCTATAAAAAATAGTTAAGAGTTACTAAATGCAACTCTTAACTATTTTATCTAAAAGATGATGGTGAAACTCCATAATATTTTTTAAATAATTTACTAAAATGATATGCATCATTGTATCCAACTCTTTTTGCTATAACTTTCACTGGCAATGTATTATCCTTTAATAATTCTTCTGCTTTTGCTAGTCTTATTTTTATTAAATAATTTATTGGTGAATCTCCTATTTCTTCCTTAAATATCTTTGAAATATAAACAGGACTTAAATACATATTCTTAGATATCTTGTCCAAAGAAATATCATTCATATAGTTACTGTTCATATAACTTATTATGGATTTGACTATGTTTTGCTTTTCATTAGATTCTAAAGAACAACTATATATATTCTCTTCTACTCTTTCTTCCTCATCTTCAAGCTCCCTACAAATTATTATTAATAATTTCATTACTAAAGATTTAAGAACTAATGGATAACCCATTCTTTTCATCTTTTCTTCCTTAATAATCTCATCACAGCATTTTAAAAATTCATTTCCATATTTTTCAAACCTCAATACAGGGCCTACACCTTTGTTGTCTATATAATTTTCCCTTATTTCACTTAATTTAAAATTATTTATTCCTATATGTAATTGAGTATACTTAGATTTTTCATTTGGTGTTTCCATATGATACAATCCAGGATTAGATAATAATAAATCTCCCTTATTAAGTATATACTCATTTCCATCAATATAATATTCAACCTTTCCAGATGTCACAATAGATAACTCTAAAAAATCATGACAATGATATTTAAAATCATATTCCTTTTTAGCAGCATCAACTACTCCTTGAAATGCAAATAATAACTCTGGATTATAATTTTCTGTGCATAAACCATATTCAAACATAATTTTCTCCTTATACCATCTAACTACATATATTATAACTTTATATAATAATATACATCAATAGTTTAAGATATCACATTTCATTTTTACCCAACAAATAATAATCTATATAAGGAAATTATATTAATTGTTTATTTGGAGGTAGCTTAAATGGAAAGCTTGAAATGGATAATGGGGTATTTAAAAAAGCATATTGTAAAATATAGTATTTCTTTAATACTGGTATTAGTAACTTCACTACTGAGTATGATAAACCCATTCCTTGCTGGTGATATTGTAGACAAGGTATTGAATGGAAATCAAAAAAACATATTAATTCCAATTCTTATTACTATGCTTATTGTAGTTATAATAAAAGGATTAATAACCTATTTATATCAACTTATTTTCGAAAAGGTTTCTCAAGATATTCTTCTTAAAATTAGAGAAGATCTATATTCCAGGTTATTAAAATTAGATTTTGATTATTATAATAATACAAAAACTGGTGATATTATGGCTAGAATGACAGGTGATACTGATTCCCTTCGTCATTTTATAGCTTGGGTAGTTTATAACATTCTGTCAAATGTTAGTGTATTTATATTTGCAATTATATCAATGGCATATGTTAATTTACCATTAACACTATTTATGCTATCAATTTGCCCTATAATTGCTATACTTACTGTAAAAATGGGAATAAAAATTTCTCCAACTTTTTATAACATAAGGGAAGCTTATTCTAGATTAAACTCTGTTACTCAAGAGAATATTAGTGGTAATCGAGTTGTCAAAGCATTTAGCCGTGAAGATTATGAAATTGAAAAGTTTGATAATGAAAACCTAAATTATAAAAACAAGAACTTAGATACTACAAATATTATAGGAAAATATATGCCTATTCTTGAATTTTTATCAAGCTTTTTATCTATAATAATGATACTTGCTGGTGGAATATTAGTAATTAACAAATCTATGACACTAGGTGATTTAGTAGTGTTTAATGGTTTAATTTGGGCATTAAATAATCCTATGAGAATGGCAGGATATTTAATAAATGATACTGAAAGATTTATTGCTTCTTCTATTAAAATAAGAGAGCTTTTAAATGCAGAATCATCTATTAAAGACCCTGAAGCTCCAATAAAACCTGAAAGAATCCGTGGTGATATATTATTTGATAATGTTTCTTTCAGTTATGATAATACTACTGCATTAAAGAATATTTCTTTTGAAGCTAAAAAGGGACAAACTATTGGAATTATAGGTCCCACTGGCGCTGGAAAATCTAGCTTAGTTAACTTAATCTGCAGATTCTATGATGCTACTGAAGGAGAAATTTATATAGATAATATTCCAATTAAAGATTTAAACATAAAACATCTTAGATCTTCTATTGGTATGGCAATGCAGGATATATTCTTATTTTCAGATACAATTGAAGGAAATATCGCTTATGGCTGCCCTTCTGTATCGCTGGAACAAATCAAAGATATAGCTAAACTTTCAGAAGCCCATAATTTTATCTCTGAAATGCCTGAAGGTTATGACACCATAGTTGGTGAAAGAGGTGTTGGTTTATCTGGTGGACAAAGACAAAGAATTTCTTTAGCTAGGGCACTTATTACTAATCCTTCAATATTAATTTTAGATGACACAACATCTGCAGTTGATATGGAAACTGAATTTAAAATTCAACAAGAAGTTAATTTGAATAACCCAAATAGAACTAACTTTATAATAGCTCATAGAATATCTTCTGTTAAATCTGCTGATTTAATTTTAGTTCTTGAAAATGGTAGAATTATTGAAAGTGGTACTCATGATTCATTAGTTAAAAATAAAGGTTACTATTATGAAGTTTATAAAACTCAATTTGGAGACTTTAATGTATCTAAGGAGGCGATTTAAATGGCTAGAAATAAATATGATGTAGATGAAGAATTACAAGAGGGGTTTAACCTTTCTCATCTGAAAAGACTTATAAGATATATGAAACCCTATAAAAATAAAGTTATACTTTCTGTGACTTTAATGCTAATTTCAAGCTTTGTTTCTTTACTTGGTCCATATTTAATAAAAATTGCATTAGATGATATTATTCCATCAGGAAACTTAGTAAATTTAGTAATATTATCAGTTATTTATGCACTATCCATTATATTAGTTAGTGCATTTATGAAACAGCGTATAATAACAATGGGTAAAGTTGGTCAAGATATTTTAGTTGATATGAGAAAGGATTTATTCGTTAATCTTCAAACATTACCATTTAGCTATTACGATAGTAGACCACATGGAAAAATATTAGTTAGAGTTGTAAACTATATAAATTCCCTAAGTGACCTGTTATCTAATGGTTTTGTTAATTTAATAGCAGACACTGTTACTTTAATAATTACAGTAATATTTATGTTTGTTTTAGATTATAGGTTAGCCTTAGTTAGCTTACTAGGTTTACCTTTACTTATGACAGTTATAATGTCTATAAAAAAAGCTCAAAGAAGAGCACATCAAAAACTTAGTTCAAAACAATCAAATATGAATGCATATGTTCATGAAAGTATAAATGGAATAAAAGTAACTCAATCATTTTCTAGAGAAGAGGAAAATATGCGTATTTATAAAGATGTTTGTAAGCAATATAGTGATGCCTGGATGGACTCTGTTAAATTAAACTTTTTAGTATGGCCATCTATTGATATTATTTCTGTTGCATCTGTTGCTCTAATTTACCTTTTTGGTATTTTAATATTTGATTCTTCAATTAAGGTAGGTGTATTGGTTGCATTTATAGGATATGTATGGAGATTCTGGGCGCCTATAACTAATATCGGTAACTTCTATAATACTATAATTAATGCTATGGCATATCTTGAAAGAATATTTGAAACAATGGATGAAAAACCTTTAATCCATGATAAAGAAGGTGCTATTACACTTCCTCCTATAGAAGGTCATGTAGAATTTAAGAATGTAACATTTATGTATGAAGAAGATAATCCTATATTAAAAAATATAAATATTAATATACAAAGTGGTGAATCTATCGCTTTAGTTGGTCCTACTGGTGCTGGTAAAAGTACTATTGTAAGTTTAATAAGTAGATTCTATGACATAAATGAAGGACAAATTTTAATTGATGGTGTTGATATCCGTGACGTAACTCTAAAATCACTTAGAGAACAAATGGGAATAATGCTTCAAGATTCATTTATATTCTCGGGAACAATAATGGATAACATACGCTATGGTAACCTTGAGGCTACTGATGAAGAAGTAATTGCTGCTGCTAAAGTTGTTAGAGCTCATGATTTTATAATAGAATTTGAAAATGGCTATTATACAGAAGTAAATGAAAGAGGTAGTCGTCTCTCTGTTGGACAAAGACAACTTATATCATTTGCTAGAGCTTTACTTGCAGATCCTAAAATACTAATTTTAGATGAAGCTACTTCTAGTATAGATACTCAAACAGAACTTCTTCTTCAAAAAGGACTAGATGAACTTCTTAAAGGAAGAACTTCATTTATAATTGCTCATAGATTATCAACTATTAAGAATTCATCTAGAATTATGTATATAGATAATGGTAGTATTGTTGAATGTGGAACTCATGATGAATTAATGTCATTAAAAGGTCACTACTATAACCTTTACCAATCACAATACGCCCTCCTAAACGCAGTATAACTAAATTGTTCGTTAGAGCTTGAATTGCCGTGATGCCGAAAATTAATGATATTATCTCCATGAATTATGTAATTTTCGTTAAGAATTTATATTGTTTTTTCCAGAAAAAGAGCTAAAGCTTCGAAAGTCACTTCGCTCCCTCAGCTTCTTAACGCTCTTTTTCTTCCAAAAACAATTAAATTCTAAAACTTAATTACAATATTCCTTCCAATAATATCATTAATTTTTCTTTATCACTGGCCTTTAAGCTTAAAGATACAATTTCCCGTGTCATCACCTTTATAGTTAACGACTTCTGCTATCAAATTATTAACTTTTAAATATATGCATTTTTATAACTAAAATTATAAATTTACAAATTAAATATAATATCAGAAAAATTTGTAGCAGAAAACATTAACTATAAAGGTGGTGTTATAAGCAAACACATGGAAAAAGAAAAAATGAAATATTAATTTGGAGGGAACATTGAAATTGAGCCGTAGAATTTAATCTTTGTGGAATTGAACTTGCGTAAATAAGTTGTATTGAAGCGTAAGCGACTTTTACAACTTTAGCAAGTTCAATGGAACAAGGATATAAATTCTAGGTGAAAATTTCACAGCTCCTGGAAAATAAATATTTCATTTTTTCGCTGCTATGTCCTGATTAATTAAATTTTTGTTACATTTATTATTTTTTTCTTAATTATTTTATGTTATCGTTTTCTTTTCTTGGAATATTAGTTTAATAGTTGTATAATAATCTATGATTTAATATTAGTAATTTTTTAACAAATATTTAACAAAGAAATAAACAATAACAGGGGGATTTTTTATGAAACTTTCTTTTAAGGAGCAGTCTACTCGCTCATTTTTGAAATTTTTATTGGCTCCATTAATTATTAACTTTATAATTGAACTTTGTAGTAGAAGAAGCCTAGGTGATACTTTTAGCTATATATTCGGATCTCCGCTAGTATTTTTATATAATTGCTTAATTATATTATCTACACTATCTATTGTATTATTATTTAAAAGAAGGACTTTTTTCTTCACTTTAATAAGTACTATATGGATAGGATTTGGTATAACTAATGGAATCATACTAAGTAATAGGGTAACTCCTTTTACAGCCACTGATTTAACACTTGCTGACTTAGGTTTAGGAATGATATCTAAATATTTATCTGCAACTGTTACTAATCTTATAGCTGGCTTTTTAATTGCTGTAGTCCTTGGAATTATATTCTTATTCTTTAAAGGACCTAAATATAAAGGAAAACTGAATTATAAGAAAAATATATTAATTGTTACATCTGTATGGGCTTTTCTTTTCCTTTCAACAAAAGTTGCTTTAGGATTCAATGTAATCACTTCTTACTTTGGAAATATTGCATTTGCCTATGAAGATTATGGTTTTCCTTATTGCTTCTCTAATACCTTATTAAATACTGGTATTGATAAGCCAAAAGATTATTCTGAGGAAAAAATTGCTTCTATTTCTGATTTAATTGCATCAAATAATACAAGCAATGAACTTGGCAGCAATGATATTTTACTAGCTAGTACAGAAGGTGGATTAAATCATAAAACTAACACAGATAAGCCAAATATAGTAATGGTTCAATTAGAATCATTTTTTGATCCAACATTAGTTAAGTATTTACAATTTTCTGAAGACCCAGTACCTAACTTTAGAAGTCTTATGGAAAACTATTCGTCTGGATATTTAACAGTTCCATCTGTTGGTGCTGGCACTGCAAATACAGAATTCGAAGTACTAAGTGGTATGAGTTTACAATTCTTCGGTCCTGGAGAGTACCCTTATAAGACTATTCTTCAAGAAAGTACTGCTGAAAGTGTAAGCTATGATTTAAAAGAATTAGGTTATTCAACTCATGCTATTCATAATAATAAAGGAACTTTCTACGGTAGAAATTTTGTATTTTCACAACTAGGATTTGATACATTCACATCTTTAGAATATATGAATGTTGAAGAATATACTCCAAAGGATTGGGCAAAAGATTTTTATCTTACAGATGAAATACTTAAATCTTTAAATTCTACTGAAGGATCAGATTTTGTATATACTATTTCTGTACAAGCCCATGGTGATTATCCAAAAGAAAAAATATTAGAAAATCCTAAAATTCAAGTTAGTGGATTACCTGATGAAGAAACTACTAACGCTTTCACTTATTATATAAATCAATTACATGAAGTGGATCAATTTGTGGGACAATTAGTAGAAGCACTTTCTAATAGAGATGAAGAAACTGTTTTAGTTTTATTTGGCGATCACTTACCAACATTAGGATTTAGTGATGAAGATTTAGTTAATAATTCAATATTCCAAACTGAATATGTTGTTTGGAGCAATTTCGATATGCCTAAAAATGATCAAGATTTAACTGCATATCAATTAACATCATCTGTATTAAATAGCTTAGATATAGATAATGGTGTTTTAACAAAATTCCATAATCAATTTAAAAACACACCTAACTATTTAGATGATTTAAAATTATTACAATATGATATGTTATATGGAGAACAATATATCTATGGTGGCATTAATCCATTTATAGCAACTGACTTAAAAATGGGAACTTACGATATTTCTATAACAGATGTTTATGAAGAAACTACCACTGCTGAAGAGATTGAAACTCTAGAAAATATTGAACCTTCGGAAGATTCTGAAACTATTGAAGGAATAGATGAACTAGAAGGAGATAACAATCTTGTTATAAAAGGTGAGAACTTTAATGAATTTAGTAAAATATATATAAATGGTAAATATACTAAAACTGTATTTATAGATTCTAATACACTTATGGTTAATGATATTACTTTAGAGCCTAACTCTTCAATAGTAGTCACTCAACGTACTACTGGTGGTGGAAAATTAAGTTCTACAAATGAGTTTATTTACCCAATTGTAGATGAACAATAATTATAGCTATAAAAAATAGATAGGATTTTTATATCCTATCTATTTTTTAATTATATAATGTTAGTTCTTTTAATTTTTCTAACTCTTCAGGGGTAAGTTTTCTCCACTCTCCATATGGTATATCATCTATTTTTATATTCATTATCCTAATTCGTTCTAATTTTATTACAGTATATCCAAAGGCTTTAGTCATTCTTCTTATTTGTTTATTAAGTCCTTGAGTTAAAACTATATTAAAAGTATTATCATCTATTTTATTAACTCTGCATTTTCTCGTTATAACATCACCTATGTCTACTCCGTTTGACATTTTATTAATAAAATCATCATTTATTATTTTATCTACTGTAACTATATATTCCTTTTCATGAAGATTATCAGCTTCTAATATTTTATTTGATAAAACTCCATCATTCGTCATTATTATTAATCCCTGTGATTCCTTATCTAATCTCCCAACTGGAAATATATATTGACCATAATTCATATAGCTTATTATATTATCCTTAACATTTTCAGCTGCTGTACAAGTTACTCCTACGGGTTTATTTAAAGCTATATATATTCTTTCTTTTGCTTGTACTCTTTCTCCGTCCAATAATATTTCATCATATTCTTCTACCCACTGTCCTGGCTCACATAGAACACCATTTACAATAACTCTTTTTTCTTCAATTAATCTATTAGTTTCTCTTCTAGAACAAATTCCCAAATTACTAAAATATTTGTTTATTCTCATATAAAAACTTTGTCCTCTCATTTTAATTAATCTCGTGTTATCTTTATAATAAATTATAAAAATATTATAAAATAATAATTATTATACTTATAATACATTATAAATTCAAACAAATAAGTCGGATAAATCCGACTTTATTTATGAACTCCCCTTAGTTCTTATATGGTTCCGTATGAATATTTATTTCTTTAATATAGCTTAAACCAGAAATTATAATATGCTCTAAATTATCTGCAATCTCATGAGCCTCTTCTAATGTTTTGCTTTTATCAATAAAAATACTCATATCAATGTATGCAACAGATCCATACTTTCTAGATTTAAAATCTTTTATTCCATATATTTTTTCATCACTATCTACTAATGATTTAATTGTACTAATATCTTGTTTACTTATTGAACTATCCATCAGTTCATTACAGGCTGATTTTAATATATCAATTCCAACCTTTACAACAATTATAGCTACTATAATTGATGCTATTGGATCTAATATCTTTAATCCAAGCATTGCACCTCCAATTCCAATAAACGCTGCTATAGATGAAAGCGCATCCGATCTATGGTGCCAAGCATCAGCCTTTAATGATGATGAATTAATTCTTTTAGCTACTCTAATCGTAATTTGATATTGGTATTCCTTAACTGCTATTGATATTAAAGCCACAATTAACGGCAACGCATTAGGTACTAATATATTATTTACATTAATTAACTCTTTAAATCCATCATATCCTATTTTAAAAGAAATACCTATAAGTACAGTTGCTAAAGTAAAAGAAATTAAACCCTCTGCCTTTTCATGTCCATATTGATGTTCATCATCTCTTGGCTTTCTAGAAATCTTATTTCCTATAAGAACTCCAACAGAAGTAATTATATCTGATGCTGAATGTACTCCATCAGCTATTATAGCTGCAGAGTTACCTAAAATACCTGATAATATTTTTAGTATAGTTAATCCTATATTAAGTAAAATAGATATTATTGTTACTTTATTAGATTCGTCATATCTATTCACTATAATACACCTCCAATTATCATTTGATAATTATATTGTATGTTATCTCTTTATATATGTACGTAATTCCATTCATTATCAGTAATATCATTTGATAATGAATTTAATTAGTAATAATAAAAAAATAAGTAGATTATTGTTAATTTTTGCCTATCTTTATATAAGCTATACATATAAATATCTACTTATTTATTTTAATTTATAATATCCTTTATCTTTATTTTTAATATACAAACTCTAAATTTTCTTTTTCATTAAAGAAATCAGAATAATCTATATCAAAAAGTGGCTTCTTAACTTTTCTTATATCAATGTTCTCCTTTATAAGTTGTGTTAGTACTCCAACATAAGATAAATCACCTTGAACTATAGCTCCATATATTATTCCATCTTTATGAATTATCTTTTTATAATCTTTTCCCTTTATTTGAGTCTCTTCCTTATAGCTATCATCTGGTTTATTTACTATTCCTAGAGACATTGTAGCAACTCCACAGAAATTCATTGTATTTTTACTTCCAAAAAAGTCATTCATATAAATTTCCTTACCAATCATATTATTGGCTGCAATAATTCCTTCCTTAACAGCTGTTGGCCATATTGGATTTCTTCCTGTTATATCTCCTGCACCATAAACATCCTTTATATTAGTTTCACCCTTTGTATTAATTATAAGTCCAAATTTATCACATTCTATACCACTATCTTTTAAAAATCCTATATTAGATCTAACACCAGTACATGCAATTATTAATTCACAAGGTATTTCTTCTTCAGTATTTAATTTTATTGAAACTGGATTATTATTATCATCTACTATAACCTTTTCAGCTTTTACTCCAAACTTAAAGTTTACTCCCTCTTCCTTTAATCTTTCTTGATATACTTCTGCTGCATAATTATCTAATTGAAGTGGTAATATTCTATCTCCCATTTCAATTAAAGTAATATTTACATCATAATCTAAAAGCCCTGCCAAAGCATCTACCCCAACTAATCCAGCACCTAAAATAGCAACATTCTTAACCTTATTAGCTTCTTCCTTAATCTTAATAGCATCATCTAAATTTCTAAGTCCAATTATATTATTTGCTGTTCTTAAATTTTCTATTGGTGGTAAAAATGATGATGATCCTGCAGCTAATAAAATTTTATCGTAACCTAAATCTTCATTGTTTGATAATTTTAGCTTTTTCTCTTTTATATCTATTCCTACCACTTCTACTCCTTTTATCCACTTTATCTTATACATTTCAAAAAAATTATTTGGAGTAAAGTCTAAAGCTTCTATTTCCCTTCTTCCATCTAAAAAATGGTGAAGTATGCATCTTGAATAAACATATTCATCCTTAGATACTAATATTATTTCTGCATTTTTATCATTTTCACGTAAAGTTTTAGCTGCATTAATTCCAGATGCAGATGCTCCTACTATAACATATACCATTATTCATCTACCTCCTCTAAAGTTAATGCATTCATTGGACATTTATCTACACATTGAGGAAAATTTTGTTCTGTTGACATACACATATCACACTTCATTACTTCCCTATTTGTTTGATAATCCATTTTTAAAACTCCATATGGACATGCCATTATACACATATAACAAGTTGCACACCTACTTTTATCATAAATAACATATTTACTTTCATCATCTTTTCTCATAGCTCCAGTTGGACATGCATAAACACATTCAGGTCTAGTGCAATGTCTACAATAAATTGGTGCAAAATTACCTTCACTATTAATAACAATTCTCCCCCTTGTATCCCTTGAACCATGAGATACCTTACATGCAGTAGTACATGTTAAACACCCAATACATTTATTTCTATCTATTTTTATTCTTTTCATAGCTATCTCCTAATCAATCTTTTCTATTTTTACTGGTACATATTTAAAATTAGGTTCTTTTGAATATGTGTCAAATATAGATGGTAATAGTGAATTTGCTTCTATATAATGCATTGGTGCATATATTTGATCTTTTTTAACAGTTCTACTTAGTTTAACAAAGAAATTATTACTTACACCATTTGGTGATGTTATTTTAATTGTTTCATTATCTTTTATTCCTAATTCATCAGCTAAATCAGTATTTATATTTACATATCCTTCATGGGGAACTATAGAAAAAACATCTGGTATCTCTCTAGTTCTTGTTTGTGTATGCCATTGACCAACAGTACCTCTTCCAGTATTAAACAAGTATGGATATTCCTCTGATTGTTCATAAGGAACTGGTGCTACATCTTCATAAATAAATTTAGCCTTACCACTTGGTGTATAGTACTTATTATCTTCAAATAGTCTTCTTTCATCTTCTTCTAATTTTTCACCAGCTCTAAATGGCCACTGTACTCCCCTTGAGTTCTTTAACATATCATAATCTACACCAGTAATATCACAAGGCATTCCTTTAGTGCATTCTTTTAATGTTTCAAAAGCATCTCTTGGTGTTTTCCACTTATCTAATAATTTTCCCATTCCTAAAGCCTTACCTATTCCCAACATAATATCATAATCTGTTAATTCATTCTCCTTCTTTTCTAATACTGGATCAAGTTTTGATAATCTTCTTTCTGTATTTATTAATACACCTTCTTTCTTTAATCCATTGGCTGAAGGTAATAATAAATCACAATATCTAGCTGTTTCAGTATCAGAGTAAATATCTTCTACAACTAAAAACTCTAATTTTTCAGCTGCTTTTTTAAACTCTAAATTATTTATCCAAGAAACTATAGGGTTAGTTGCCACTACCCATAAAGCTTTTATCTCACCAGAGTTTATTTTTTCTATTATAACATTGTATGGTAAGGTAGGCTTCTTAGGTAACATTTCAGGATCTATATCTAAAGCTTCAGCAACAACTTTTCTTCTTGCTTCATTATCATACTCTCCTCCACCATAAAGCCCTGTAGTATTACTAAAAAGTCTAGAACCCATAGCATTACATTGACCAGTTATAGAATTTGCTCCTGTTCCAAGTCTGCCTATATTTCCTGTCATTAAAGCTATATTTATAATTGCTTGTGCCGTTCTTACTGCTTGGTAGCTTTGATTTACTCCCATAGTCCACCACAATGATACTCTTTTTCCATTATGTATTATTTTGGCTAGCTCTAAAACTCTCCCTTTCGATATACCTGTTTTTTCCTCAATATCCTCTAATGTATATTTTTTCACATGTTCTTTAAATCCCTCAAAGTCCTCTGTATACTTCTCAATATAATTATTATCAATCCATCCTTTTTCAATAAGAACATTGGCTAATGTATATAGAAGTGTTAAATCTGACTTTGGTTTTATATCTATCCACATATCACAATTAGTTACGGTTTCTGTTCTTCTTGGATCTATTGCAATCTTTATGCAATCTTTATTATTTTTAGTCTTTCCCCAAAGAATAGGATGAGCAACTACAGGATTACATCCAATAAATATAATTACATCTGAATGCTCTAAATCATTAAAAGTATATGGAGGAGCATCAAATCCAAAACTTTGCTTATATGCAACTACTGACGTAGCCATACAAAGCCTTGTATTTCCATCTCCATTTCCTCCTAAAAATGTTCTTCCTATATGTCCTGCCAAGGCCATTTCCTCTGTAGCTAATTGACCTGTACTTAAAAATGCAAAACTTTCTTTACCATATTTCTCTTGTATTTCAGTTACTCTCTTAGCAAACAAATCAAATGCCTCTTGCCATTGAATTTGTTTTAATTCTCCATTTTCATCTTTTACAAGTGGTAATACAGGATTTTCATGTTCAGTATTTTGCTTATCTAAATTTAATCCCTTTACACAACAAAATCCCTTATTAACAGGATAATCAACAGTAGGCACCACTCTCTTAATAAAACCATTATCTTCAACATGAAAATCTAAATTACATGCTATAGAACAATAATTGCAAGTAGATCTTATAACTTTCAATGAAATCACTCCTTATTTAATTAACTCTATTTTTTATAAACCTCTTATAACCTATTAACTTTTAATACTTGATTCGATTTAAATTATTAAGAAATATTATCTTACTTTCTCATATAATGCACTCCATCCCAATTCACATTTTCACTTACTTCTGCTAATTCAGGTAAATCAATTCCATCAAGAGCCCATTTCTTATACTCTTTATATCCAACCCTATCTACTATATATCCAATATGTTCTTTTCCATATGGTGCATCAGGATTTATATACTCCCTAACAAACTTATAAGTATTATCTATAATTTTTAATACAGTATCTTCATCTGCCCATTTTATAAAATCTTCTGCTATTCTTGGATTTGTTTTTCCGGTTCTTCCCATAATAACAACTCTAAAATATTTTTTAGGACTTCTAGTCCAAGCATTATTAGGACATGCTAAAACACATTCTCCACATCCAATACATTTACTTGGATCTCTAATGACTTTATAATTTTTTGCACTTAATGCTGTAGTTGATACTTGCTTGCATTTTTTAACACAAGCTCCACATGATATACATCTATATGAATCATAAACTGGCAGACACATTCCTATTATTCCTATATCATGCATTCTAGCCTTTATACAATCATTAGGACATCCTGTTGCTGCTATTTTTACATGTAAATCATCTGGATAAACCATATCTTCAATTTTTCTTGCTAATTCTGTTGTATTATACTGAGCTTTTGGGCAAATATTATTTCCAATACAAGAAGTTATATTTCTTGTACCAGCTGAAGGATATCCACTACCCTTATGATTTTGATTAGTTCCCATATTATCAATAATAGGCTGAAGTGCTTCATTTACTTCTTCCATTCTTTCCATTGGAATTCCTAGCACCTCAAATCCTTGTCTTGTTGTAATATGAATTCTTCCATCTCCATATTTATCAGCAAGATCTGCAACTAATTTTAATGTATCTGTATGAATTGATCCTCCTGGAATCCTAATTCTTACAGCTGTCATATATTTATTTTTAGTTATTCTAAAAGCATTTTTCATTGCCCTTCTTGTATTTAAATCATGTAAAAGCTCCATAGAATATCCCTCCTAATCATATAAAGTCTTTCCAAAAGCATAATTAAATACTGGACCGTCGGTACATATATAAGTTGTATCCATCCTACAGTGTCCGCATTTTCCAAGGCCACAACACATTTTTCTTTCATAAGAAACCCACATATTATGATCTTGTATACCAATCTTTTGGAATTCACTTATTGTAAATTTCATCATCATCGGAGGTCCAACAATTACTACTGAAACATTATTTTTATCATTTATACTTATCTCTGGCACGTATTTTGTTACAAGCCCAACCTTTCCATTATACTCTTCATGGCCTTTATCTACAGTTAATATAACATTAAATTTAGATTTCCATTTCTCTATATCTCCTTTAAATAAAATATCATCAGGTGACCTAAATCCACATATTAATGTTACACTTTTACATTTATCTATATTCTCATAAAAGTATTCTAAAATTCCCCTAACTGGTGCTAATCCACTTCCCCCAGATACAATTATTATTTCTTTATCTATATAATTTTTTAACTCAAAACCATTACCGTATGGCCCTCTCAATCTTATAATATCGCCTATATTTAGTTTAAATATCTCTTCAGTAACCTTTCCTACTTCTCTAATAGTAAAATCTAAATATTCATCACTATATCCAGATACTGATATTGGCGATTCCCCATATTTAGGCATAGAAATTTCAAAAAATTGACCTGGATTTATTTCATTACATTTTCTCTCTACTCTAAAAGTGCATTCTTTAGGTGTATGCTTAATAATATCTAAAATTTTAACTTCATAAGGAATATATTCATTTACCATCTTTTATTCCTCCCCTTGTTTGCTTTTAACAAATTGTGTTACCTTATTCATTGCAGTTGATATTGATATATATTGAGGGCATACATCATCACATCTTCCACAGCCTACACACATTTGTGGACCAAATCTCTCACCATAATCATACATCTTGTGCATAGTTCTATATCTCATTCTATCTCCATTTCTTACTCTAACATCATGCCCTCCTGCCATTAAAGAAAATCCTGGTATTTGACATGATGCCCCAACTCTTCTTCTTTCACCACATCTAGGATTCTCTCTGCTTACTATATCCTGCATTGTATAACATGAACATGTTGGACAAGAAAGATTACATCTTCCACAAGCTATACACCTATAATCATACTCTCTCCATAACTCTGCCTCTGCAACTTCTAAAGGGTTTAATTTTTCTGGTAATGTTACTTTTACATCATTAGAAGTTACAAAATCAATATTAAAATCTGCTTTTTCTCCCACAAATATATCTTTAAATTCATCATCTTTTATCTCTATATATACATCACCTTTATCAACCTTTACCCCTAATGAGTAATCTTCAGTTGTATTAGTACCAAAACTTACACAAAAACAATTTCTAAAACTTTTTTCACATCCAATTAACACTATCTTAACCTTATCTCTAAGTCTCTTATAATAATAATCTGGTTCTTTTCCATTTTTTAAATAAACATTATCTATTCTATGCAAACCATTGACATCACAAGAACGCATAAATACTAGCATCTTTCTTTCATCAATGGTTGGTATCTTATACTCTCCCTCTGTATAATAAAATAAAGTTTCTGTAACAGGCATAACTACTTCTTTAGCTGTAAAATGAGATTTAAGATTAAATTCAATTTCATTAATACTTTTTACTTCTTCATATCTAATTACATCAGTATCTGAATATTGCCCTGCATAAGGTATAGATACTGGTGCAATAACTTTATACTTATCTTTAATACTATTTATTATATTATCAAATTCTTGAGCAGTAATTTTTATTTTCATTAGTCCCACCTCTCTTTATCATAAAAGTATTTTCTGTAAAATTATTCATTTATATTCATCTATTATCTTTTATATATAAATTCATAATAATTATATATTGCATAAAAATAGCCTACATCTAAATAACCTTTAATAAGATTATTTAGATGTAGGCTTTAATTTAATACATTCAAAAACTTCTCTATTTCCTCTTCATTTAAATATACATCACCAATCATTCCATGAACTCTATAACATTCAATATAATTATGAAAATCTGATCCAGCAGTATAAATTATATTCTTTTTATTTGAAATATCTATAAAATATTTTGTATCATTTTCAGTATTTTTAAAGTATTTTGCTTCAATTCCATCAAAATTTATATTAATAATACTATTAAAATCTTTTTTACATAAAAGCACTGGATGTGCAAGAACTACTGTAGCTCCAAAAAACCTTAATATATCAACTCCAGTCTGAACACAAAGTTTATTATTAAATCCACAAAAATCAATTCTATCTTGGAATATTTTTCTTATTACCTTAATTTCTCCTTGTTTAATCTTTAAAAGTACTTCCTTAAGCAAATCACTTTTATAACTATCATCTTTAAAGTATCCTAATACATGTACCCTACAATCATTATATCTAGTTGATAATTCTACCCCTGGTATTACAGTAATATTATTTTTTCTTCCCTCTATAATAGCTTCATCTATACCATCTGTATTATTATGATCAGTTATGGCCATGATATCCACATGTCTTTCTTTTGCTAATCTCACTACCTGACTTGGTGTTAAACTTCCATCTGAATAAGTTGAGTGTATATGAAAATCGCCTTTTGTATACATACTATTTCTTTTCATCCTAATATTTATCTCATATATATTATATTCATAATGATAAATTATTGATTTAATATTAAATATTAAAAAAAGCAATCCTTTCGGATTGCTTTATGTAAATAAAATTATTTGTTTAATTGAGCCTTTGCAGTTTCTACTAAGTTTGCAAATGCTTTTGGATCGTTGATAGCTATTTCAGATAACATCTTTCTGTTCATGTCTATTCCAGCTAACTTGATTCCGTTCATGAATTTTGAGTATGAAAGACCGTTCATTCTTGTAGCAGCATTAATTCTTGCTATCCATAATCTTCTGAAATCTCTCTTCTTTAATCTTCTTCCAACGTATGCATTTCTTAAAGCTCTGATTACAGATTCGTTAGCAGTTCTGAATAATCTGCTCTTTCCACCGTAGTAACCTTTTGCAAGCTTTAAAACTTTTTTATGATTCTTACGAGCATTTACCGCTCTCTTAACTCTTGCCATTTTGTATTCCTCCTAAGTCCTCTATATTATAGGTATGGTAATAATTTCTTCATTGCTTTTTCTTGAGTAGTTGAAACGTAAGCAGCTTTTCTTAAGTTTCTCTTTCTCTTAGCGCTCTTCTTTGTTAAGATGTGGCTCTTGAAAGCTTTTGCTCTTTTTAACTTTCCAGTACCAGTCTTTTTAAATCTTTTAGCTGCACCTCTGTGCGTTTTCATTTTTGGCATGATAATATTCTCCTCTCTGGTTATGCTTTTTTAGGGGCTAATACCATAGTCATGTTTCTTCCTTCTTGCTTTGCTGCTTTTTCAACAGTACAAACATCTTCAAGTTTAGAAACAAAGTTTTCTAAGATCTTTAATCCTAGGTGACCTAATGTTGCTTCTCTACCTTTGAATCTAACAGTGACTTTAACTTTATCCCCGTCTAATAAGAACTTTCTAGCATTCTTAGCTTTGATAGCTATGTCATTTTCTTCAATAGTTAAACTACATCTGATTTCTTTAATGACAGTTACCTTTTGCTTTTTCTTAGCTTCTTTTTCCTTTTTAGATTGCTCGTAAATGTATTTGCCTAAATCCATTATTTTACATACTGGTGGCACTGCTGTTGGAGATATCATTACTAAATCTAAATCTTTCTCCTCAGCCATTTGTAAAGCTTCTTTCGTAGAAATTACACCTAATTGATTACCATCTGTATCAATTACTCTAATTTCCTTCTCTCTAATACTTTCATTACAAGTAAAGTTTTTACTGATAACATTCACCTCCGATAAAATCTATCAAGAAAAATATATAAATAAAAGGGCGACATAATTGCCGCCCTCGTATTATTTAGAAAATCTAGACATACTTCTAGATAAAAATCCAATAAACTCATTACCTTACTAAGCTTAGCCGTAAGGCGAGAAACGGCAGTTTCTTCTTGACGAAACTTATTATATCATCTTCTTAATATATTGTCAATTTTTATTTTTAATTGACTTTTTAAATTATAATTTATACACAGATACTAATCTGTCTTATCATATTTCCTTTTCTTATATAGCATTTTTCTACTATTTTGAATCCAGCTGAAATTATTAAATTATCCATATCTTCAAATGTTATTATAACTATCTTCCGAGCAATCCTTCTTGAGGTATTAATTATATCCACCTGTTCCTGTAGAGTTACTGGTGAAAACAATCCATAAGGAATATCAACTATGGCAACATCAAAACATTCATTTATATCATGCATATCGCCACTAGTTATTATTTCTCTATTGTAACCTAAAAATTCTATATTATTTCTAGCATTACATGCAATAGGTTTACTAATTTCATAACCTTTTACATTAATCCCCAAATCAAGAGCTTCTATAACAACAGTTCCAACACCACAACATGGATCAACTAATGATAATTCTCTATTATCTCCAACTGCAATATTTACTAATGCCCTAGCCATTCTTAATGGTACTGCATTAGAATATGAATGTGGTTTCTCATTATGTCTTTGCCACTTAAAATTATTTCTAATTAATTCTCCAAATATCCATTTATTCTTAACTTTAGTTATAGCTAATTCTATCTTTGGATTGTGTATATTAGGAAATCCCGTTACAACAAAGCCAATTCTCTTAACAGCTTTAAGACGCTCTTCATATGAAACATCTCCATTTTCACTTTTTATATAATTAACTTTAAAATCATCATAAGATATTTTAGTATGTTTTATTTTATTAATTATATTTTCTAAGTTTTTCTCTATGTATATTGATTTAATTTGTAACTTAATAAATGGACTTCTAGATGGATCAAAATTCTTTTCTGAAAATAAATACTTTGCTTCAGGCTCTTTTCCAAAAATACTTCTTATTTCCATATTGCATAATTCTTTTTCCATCTCAGAGCAGTTAATAAAATAAAAATATTTACTTAGGGTGTCTTCACACTCACTTTTAATCATTTCATTCTCCATTTTAACACCCTCTTACAAATAATTTATTAATTGTTGTTATCACAATATTCTTCTATAGAATCTGCAACTACTTTTGCATATGCAACTGCATGAACTACTGTATTAGCTCCAGTAACAACATCTCCTGATGCAAATACTCCATCTCTTGTTGTATGTCCCTTTTCATCAGTAAGCAATAATCCCCATTTATTAGTTTCTAAACCTTCAGTATTAGCAACTATATTCTTTCTTGGTGATTGACTTACTGCAATTATTGTAGAGTCACAGTTAAACATTCCTTCTGTCCCCTCTATAGTAACTGTGTTTACTCTACCTGATTCATCCACTTCATTTCTAGTTTCTATATATTTAACACCTTCTTCAGTTAATTCTAAAGGTGCCTTAAATAATTCAAACTTAATTCCATCTTCTTTAGCCTCTTCTAATTCAGCTCTAGTACATGGCATATTTTCAAAGCCTTTTCTATAAAGAATATATACTTCTTCAGCACCACTTCTTTTAGCAACTCTAGCCGCATCCATAGCAACATTTCCTGCACCAATTACAGCCACTCTTTTTCCTAAATTATAAACTTGTGGTGACTTTAAATAATCTATTGCATAATGTACATTTCCTAATGACTCTCCCTTTATATTTAAAGTCTTAGGATTCCATACGCCAGTACCTATAAATACCGCCTTATATCCATCAAAAAATAGCTTATCTAATGTGATAACAGGTCCAATTAAAGTGTTTGGCCTAATTTTTACTCCAAGCTCAATAAGTAATTCTTCATATCTATCTATCATAGAATTTTTCAATCTATACTCTGGAATTCCATATCTAAGAACTCCACCAATTTTCTCATGAGCATCAAAAAGTGTAACTTTAAAGCCTTTTCTTGCTAATATTATTGATAAAGTAATTCCTGCTGGTCCTGCTCCTATTATAGCAATTCTTTCATTTCTTGACTCTACCTTATCAAATTTAACTTTATATAAATATTCTCCAGAAATATATTCTTCAATCTCACAAAAGCTAACAGGTTCACTTTTTATTCCTCTAATGCAATTTCCTTTACATTGATCCTCATGTGGGCAAACTATAGCACATGCTGCTGATAATGGATTATTACTAAATAATATTTCACCAGCCTCCATTATTTTGCCTTCCTTAAATAGCTTAACTACATCTGGAATTTCTGTTCTTATTGGACAATTTGCCTGACATCTGGCATTTTTACATAATAAACATCTATCTGCTTCTAATAATAACTCTTTCATATATATCTCCTTATTGTAATGATTTCCTTCACTATAGAATCATTATTTCATCTTCAGTGACCTAAATAGCCTATTTAAGAATCTCTAAAACATAATTTTTAAATTCTTCAAAGCTTCCTTTTTCACTACTAGTCCCCTTATTTATTTTATTAGTGGCAAAGTTATATTCTACTGTTCCATAACTAAATTTTGGACTTGCTATCATTACAAGATCTTCATTTGCACTAAAAGTTGCTTTATTTAGCATTGATATTTTACATAACTCTAAAAAATTCTCTTCATTTTTTAATTTACTTTCATTAATTTTTTTCAATACAAAATTGAATAATGAATAACCTCCACCTAATGATATCATACTATTATTTTGAATATAAAATACTTTATCAGTATTATAGAAGTACTTCATTTTTCCAAAGTTAATAGTCTTAAACTGTGAATTTACCTCAACTTCTTCAATACTATAATTATTAACTTCAGCTTCTATAGCATCCCATGAATTTTTTTGCTCTATAGCATTATTTTTAACTACTGAGTTAAATTTAAGAAGTGCACCTTCCATCTCCTTATCTGTATATACAACACTTTCATTTATAGCAACATTAAATTCCCCGTTTTCATATGTTAAAGTTATCTTATTTCCCATAATACTATCTCCTTATATAATTAATAATAATTATTATAACATATTAAATATTAAGCAACTACTAGATAAATAATAGATTTATTTATTAGTATTTCCAAATACAAAAATAGTGTTAAAAAGATTATTAAATAACCTTTTTAACACATTATTTTATAATTATTTAACTAATTTTGCTGTATCTCTAGCTATCATTAACTCTTCATTAGTAGGTACTACATATACTTTTACTCTAGAGTTCTCAGTAGATATTTCTTGGATATTTCCTCTTATTTCATTTTTTTCTTCATCAAGTTCAAAACCAAAGAATTCTAAACCTTTTAATATTTCTTTTCTTGTAATAGCAGAATTTTCCCCTATACCAGCAGTAAATACTATTACATCTATTCCACCCATTGCTCCAGCATAAGCAGCAATTTGAGTTCTAACTTTATAGTAGAATATTTCTAAAGCAAGCTTTGCTCTTTCATTTCCATCTTCACCTGCAGCTAAAACATCTCTAAAATCTGATGATACTCCTGAAATTCCTAGAACTCCAGACTTTTTATTTAATAATTCGTCTATTTCTTCTATTGTATATCCATGTTGTTCTATTAAGAAACTAATAACAGATGGATCTATACTTCCTGATCTTGTTCCCATCATAACACCTGCTAATGGAGTAAATCCCATAGAAGTATCCACAGATTTACCATTCTTAACAGCAGCTAATGAACAACCATTTCCTAGGTGACATGTAACTATCTTTAAATCTTTCATATCTTTTCCTATAGCTTCCGCTACTTTATTTGAAACATATTTATGAGATGTTCCATGGAATCCATATTTTCTAATACCATACTTTTTATATAAATCGTATGGCAATGGACAGATATATGAATGTTTAGGCATTGTTTGATGGAATGCTGTATCAAATACTGCTACCATTGGAGTATTTGGCATCAATTCTTTGCATGCCTCAATTCCTATAATATTAGGTGGGTTATGTAATGGTGCAAGCGCTATACAATCTTTAATTGATTGTAAAACTTCATCATTAATTAAAACTGAATCTGAATATTTTTCTCCACCGTGAACAACTCTATGTCCTACTGCTGAAATTTCCTCCATAGATTTAATAACTCCATGAGCTGGATCAATTAATGCTTCTAATACTAGTTTTATTGCGTCCTTATGATTTTTAATTTCTTTATTTATTACATATTTATCTTTTCCCTCAACCTTTTGAGTTAATATAGAACCTTCGATTCCTATTCTTTCAACTAATCCTTGAACCATACATTCTTCTGTACTCATATCGATTAATTGATACTTTAAAGATGAACTACCACAATTTATTACTAAAGTTTTCATTTTCCCACACTCCTTCAAAAAATTCTTATTATATATATAATAACACTAAATCTCTAAAATAAGTAAAAAGATTCATTATTCTATTTTATCTGAAAACTCTTTAAATTAAATATAAAAGTAATTTTTAATTTCATTATAATAACTTTTTAAATTATCAATATTAGCTATAATATCTTCATATTCAGGATAATCCTTAATAATTCTATTAATACATCTCATACAAAAATCTTTTCTTTTCTTAAAATTATCCTTCATTTCTTTCTTATATCCCCAAGTATGAGTAAATAATTTTTGATTATTAGAAAATAAGTTTTCTAAACTCATTATCTCTTTAATTTCTATATTTTTTCTTTTAGCACACATTGATATAAGCCTTTGCTCTGCAAAAACCATGTTAATAATTTTATTATCACTATTAGATAAATTACTCATAAAATCTATAGCTGTTTCAGTATAATATTCTTTAAAGTCATTATTATAAATATATATAAATGCAGTATTACTGGGTAACACTGTCCAATCCCATTCTTTATCTAAATAATATCCATTTTTAAACTTAAAATACTCTTTGTTTGGATATACTTCCTCTATTATTCTTTCCTTATGTATTACACTTAATTCTGTATTATTTAAAATATCCTTTACATTTTCCCATACAATAAAATCAGTATCCATCATGACACATGGAGATTTTTGACTCTTTAAGGCATAAAGCTTTCCTGCTGCCCAAAATATATTACTATCAATTCTATCGCTAATATTATCTAAAGATATATCAATTCCTAAATCCCATATATTTTCTAAACCTATACTCTTATAATAATTAGCACCTACTCTATCAGTAATCATTTTTATGCTTCCATTTTTCTCTCTCCACTTCAATGCAGAAAGAATAGTTGTTAATATTTCAAAATCCTCTACATAATACTCTTTATGTGGATTTGCATTTAAAAATGGCATAGTCCAATTTGAATGAAATGCTTCTATCATTATTTCTTTCCTTTCTTCATAAAAATAAAGTCTATATAAGGTTTAATCCATATCCACCTATACCTGATACATTATATTCTGAAGAAATATTTTCACTATTACATTTGTATTGTATATCTCCCTTTTCCCATATAATTAAATTTTCTTTATTTTCTTTTTTATTTACACATAATACTTCATTTTCTTTCTTTATTTTATCAATTGATTCTTTTCTCATAATTTCTCCATAAAAAAATATTATAGCATAGTAAATTCTCATTATTTTACATATGCTATAATATATCACATTCTTATTCTTCTAATAAATCACGAATTACTCTTGTTGCATCCATATAAGAAGCAATAGACTTATCATAATTTAACTTATTTATTATTTTTGATACTAATTCTGACATATCTACAGCTCTGTACCATTTAGAATCACGTAATTCATCAGATATATATGTTAAATTAGTAGAATATACTCTAGATATTATTCCATCTTCATAGAATCTATTAAACTTTTCTAATCCTTCTGTAAAGAAAGCAAATGTAGTTGCTACATAAACATTTCTTGCTCTTCTTTCCTTTAGCTCAATAGCTATATCAAGTACTGATTCACCAGATGCTATCATATCATCAACTATTAATACATCTTTTCCTTCAACATCTCTTCCCATATATTCATGTTGTACTATAGGATTTTTTCCATTTACTATTGTTGAATGGTCTCTTCTCTTATAGAATAAACCTACATCAACTCCTAAAACACTTGAATAATAAATAGCTCTATCCATAGCTCCAGTATCTGGGCTTATAACTATAAGCTTGTCTTTGTTTAACTCTAATGTATTTTCATTCTTTATAAGAGATTTTACTATATCATAAGTTGGATAGAAATTCTCAAAAGATAGTAGAGGAATTGCATTTTGTACATTAGGATCATGTACATCAAATGTAAGAACTTCGTGTACTCCTAATCTTTCCAATTCTTGAAGTGCTAATGCACAGTCTAAAGATTCTCTACCCTTACGTCTATGTTGTCTTGATTCATATAGAAGTGGCATTATTACTGTAATCTTTGCAGCTTTACCTCTAATTGCAGAAACCGTTCTCTTTATATCTTGGAAATGCTCATCTGGCCCCTTATGATTAATAAATCCAAACATTTTATATGTACAACTGTAATTACCAATATCGCATAAAATGTATATATCCTTACCTCTTACACTCTCTGATATTTTGACTTTTCCCTCTCCGTTAGAGAATCTTATTTCATTGATTGGTATTAGGAATGATTCATTAGTATTTCTCTTTTCTTGAATAAGCTTATCAATAGCGTTTCCAAGTTCTTTACAACTTTCTAAAGCTATTATTCCTAACTCATGTCTTAATTCTGTCATCAAACTTTCCCCTTTACATTAAAATTTCAAAGATTCAAATTTAATAATATATACTATAAATCATATAGCATATCATATATTTATAAAATTCCACTCATTAATAGTATATACTAAAGCCGAATATTAATAAATAGCTATATAAAAATATTCTACTTTATTATAGTTTTTATATTATTTTCGTTAAATTCTACTAATTTTAATACATATTTTTTTAAATTTTGCTAATTATCCATAAAACCTAGGAATAAATATTTTTTAATATATATATTTGATATAATGTATAAATAGTTTATTTAAAATTATAAATGACAAGGAGATTAATTATGGATGATATACATTATGAAAGATTACTTAATATAAAAACAACTGGAGAACAACAAGGCTTTTATGAATCTCATCATTATAATAGATATGAAGCTACATCTTATATGGCTTTAGAATCACTATTTAAAAAATATACACTAAATAGTTCAGATCATTTAGTTGACTTTGGATGTGGTAAAGGAAGACTAGCATTTTATATAAACTATTATTATAACTCATATATTACTGGGATAGAAATGAACAATAACTACTATGACATATGTGAAAATAATAAAAAAAGTTATTTTAAATCATTCTCAAAGCCAAAAGAAAAAATTAAATTTCTAAATATATTTGCAGAAAATTATAAAGTATCACCATCAGATAACAAATTTTATTTCTTTAATCCATTTTCATTACAATTATTTATTAAGGTTTTAAATAATATTTTAATTTCAGTAGAAGAATTTCCTAGAGAAATAGATTTAATATTTTACTATCCTTCAGAAGAGTACATAGATTACTTAGAAAACTATACAGCGCTAACTTTAAAACAAGAAATTCCAGTACATAACCTTTACCTAATAGATAAGCGCCAAAAATTCTCCATCTACACACTCCCTATCTAAATTGTTCGTTACAGCTTTAATTGCCGTGATGCCGAAAATTAATGATATTATCTCCATGAATTGTGTAATTTTCGTTAAGAATTTATATTGTTTTTTCCAGAAAAAGAGCTAAAGCTTCGAAAGTCATTTCATTCCCTCAGCTTCTTAACGCTCTTTTTCTTCCAAAATCAATTAAATTCTAAAACTTAATTACAATATTCCTTCCGATAATATCATTAATTTTTCTTTATCACTGGCCTTTAAGCTTAAAGATACAAATTCCCGTGTCATCCCCTTAAAAGTTAACGACTTCTGCTATATTTTATATTATCAATTGCTAATCTTAAATAAACTAATAATGTTAATATAAAATTTAACTATCATATCAGAAAAATTTGTAGCAGAAAACATTAACTATAAAGGTGGTGTTATAAGCAAACACATGGAAAATGAAATATTAATTTGGAGGGAACATTGAAATTAAGCCGTAGAATTTAATAATTGATGTAGTAAAATTGGTGTAAAGAAGTTTTTACTGTTTAAGCTAACAGCGAGTTTAAAAACTTTAGTCAATTTTACGGAATCAATTATATAAATTCTAGGTAAAAATTTCACAATTTCCGGAAAATAAATATTTCATTTTTTCGCTACCATGTTGTGTGTAATATCATTAATTTTTCGGCTCCACGTGACGAACAATATTATTCAAGTTTTCTATTCGATATCCTATTTCTTTATTTGCTAGTCTATAGCCTTCTTCTATCATTTCTTCTCTAGTTAGAGTATTTCCAATTAAATCATCAATAGTCATTTGATTTCTATTACTAAAATATTTATCTAAAAGCATTTGTTCTATATCATCTTGTGATGCTATAGAATAATCATCTAATATATGTTTAACATCAAATCCAGCTTTCCTTAATGCTTTTCCTACTAAAATAGACCTATGACATCTTATAGGTTCTTGCATAGCTCCTAATAAAGCTATATTATATCCCTTGTTACAACCATTTTTTAATCTTTCTATTCCTTCTAAAAATTCCTTTTCATTTATTACTTTCTCAAAGTCAGAATATCCTTCATCATTATATGATTGCTTGTTTATTCTTTTAGCAGCTAATTCCTTAGCCATATATATGTAAATAAATCCAGCCTTATTTAAAGTATATCTTATAGTTTCCTTATCAAATTGAACATTATATTTAGAATAAGGCGTTCCTCTAATATCCACTACACAATTAATATTATAATACTTTAACATATCAATAAGCTTTTCAACTGTATAATTAGAATGTCCTATAGTATATATCTCCATATATCCTCCTAATAAAATTTATTTAATCTTATATTTATATTTTACATTAATTAATTTTTATAAACAAAAATACATATATATTTTCTTTATGAAATTTTTAAATGCATATAAAAAGCCCAAGCAACTTAATCCTTGAGCCTTTTATATAACTACTTTAACCTCTTAATCACATAATATAAATTTTTGTAAATATTCAACTGTAAATAGTATATCTCCATATTGCTCTTCAATAAACTCAACAACTGCATCAGAATTATTACCTATAATTCTTGAAAAAACTACTACATAATCTTTTATATTTTGTAGTAAGTTTTCCTTATCTCCTAAAAATACCTTTAAAAATACACTATACCTCAACAATACATACTCTAAAATTATAAGTTCTAAATTTATAGCTACTTCCTCTATATCTTCATTAAGACAATTACCTAAAACTTTTGTTATAATTAACTTTTCAATTAATTTATTATACTTATTAAAATAATCAATAAATTCATACCATAACTCTATTAATTCACTAGTTTTTATTTGCCCTCTATAAATCTTCATAGAAATCTGTGAAATATCATTTAATGGACTCTTCAGCACTGGAACATTTTTGTAGTTTTCTATTGTATCTAAAAATAAGTTATTAATTATTCTAAATGTTTTATTATAATAACTCTTATTTTGTAATGTTTCTTGTAAAATTATATTATTATACTTTTCAAGTTCATTCAAAACAACTTCTTCTGTAAGTTCTTCATTATCTAAAATATTAAGCAACATTGTATAGCTTATAAGAAGCTTACTTTCAATATTTAGATTTTCTTCTTTAATTATTTTTATAATAGTATCTCTTATTTTTATTTCTATTGGTAGATTAATATCATCAGCATTATTATTACAATTTACTAATATTATTTCTTCTTCAACTTTCTCTATAATATCTACTACTTCTGGACATGAACATGATAATGTAAGCTCCTTTATCCCTTCAAATATATTTTCTATCCTAGGAAACCTTTGACATGTTAATGATAAATATTCATCTCCATTACTTTTTACAATATCACATAGTCCTTTATTATCTAAAAAGGGGCATGTATCGCTTGTTTTCTTATTAACAATTATATAATCATTATCTATAAACTTTAATTTATTTAACATGTCCTTACATTTATTTTTTTCTTTATTCCATTTTTCATATGTATTGCTATCTACATTAATATCCCACCCAGAACAACATGTAAATTTACATTTATCGGCTATACATTTAAAGCTATTATAACCTATAATTCTTTTTTCTATATTATTATTTTTATCCATAGTATCTCCTAATCCATAAATATATCTCTCATTTTTATATACTATAATTTCATCAAATGGAACTATGTCATTTAACTTTTAATATTATAATATCTAACAAATTTTTTAATTCTATTATAAGCTACATATGGTATAAAATTAAATATAAATGCAGTTAAATAAATTAAAAGTAGTTATTGAAGCAATAAAATTAAATATCATCATAACTTTCTATCATATTAAAATTTTTCTTCAAAATAAGCGTGAGATCAATTACTTGATCTCACGCTAAACTATTATACGCACAATTTTTTCATTATATTGCATTAAAAAAAAATTTTCAAATATTTACATAAAAATATAATTATATAGATTATATTTAATCAAAAAATCTTGTTCTAATTTCTTCATAATTATTACTCATTCTATATGCACTTGGAGATATTCCTATATATTTTTTAAATACCTTACTAAAATAATTTCCACAATTAAATCCAGTTTCTATAGCTATTTCTTCGATTGTCATATCCTTTGAAAATGTTAGTAACTCTATAGCTTTCTTAAGTCTTATCTTAATAATATACTTACCAGGAGTCATTCCAACTTCCTTTTCAAATTCTCTTGTAAAATGAAATTTAGATAAATTAATATGGTTTGCTATATCATCTAAGCCTATTAATTTATTATAATTTTCTTCAATAAATTTTTTACTAGACTCTATTCTTGTTGGCAATATCTTATTTTGATTTTCATCAAAAAAATAGCTTATTATATCCATAATAAATTTATAAGCATACTTAGAATTTTGATAAATATCTTTAAATTCATCTTCAATACACTTTTTATAAATATTAATTATTGCTTGAACTATTTTTTCTTCAATATCAAAATGTACAATATGCCCCTTCATATCATATATCTTCTTAAAAAGCGGAAGTGCCTCTTTAGAAAACTCAATATAAATCACTTCCCACCTATCTGATTTATCCGGTAATATGTAGCAATGATCACTAGGAGTGTCCACTAAAAAAGCATCACCCTTTCTAAGATTATATACTTTACCTTTAATTTCTATCTCACCTTCACCACTTAAAGTATATTGAAGTATACATTGATTATCTTTTCTATTTCTTCCATTCCAAACATAATCATGTGATATTATATTTTGATATCCAGCACCATTTATTAAAACTAATGGTATTTGTGATAAAAACTTAAATCCTACAGATGTTTTTTTAATATTATTTAGCATATTAATCCTCTAAATTTCAATACTTTTTATTATTATTATTCTAGCATACTTCTTTTATATTTCTCTATTTTTCTACACTAGTATTCATTTTTACTGATTTGCTTAATATAAATGTTAATAAAAATCCTACTATAAAAGCTAAACCTATACTTATAAAGAAGTTTATTATAGATTCTGGTCTAATGCACACAAATCCTATTACCCCTGCTGCTCCTGATGAAATATTTAATACATTTGTAAATGTACAATATGCTGCACCTACTGCAGAACCCACCATTGCTCCGTAAAATGGAAATTTTAATTTTAAGTTAACACCAAACATTGCTGGCTCTGTAATACCAAGCATTGCTGATATTCCTGATGTTAATGCTACACTCTTTAATTTTTCATCTTTAGACGTTATCATAGCTGCAAGTGCTGCTGCTCCTTGTGCTACATTGTTACATGCTGCTACTGCTAATAAAAATGATCCACCCGTTACCGCTGTATTAGCTAAAAATTGTATATCTATTGGTAATAAACTATGATGCATTCCTGTCAATGTAAATGGTGCATAAATTAATCCAAATATTGCTCCACCTATAACTCCTAAACCATCATGTAACCATAACAATCCATTGGCTATAATATCACCAGCACCTCGCATTATTCCTCCAACTACTGTGAAAGTTAAAACACTTGTTATTAATACAGATAAAAGTGGAGTTAATAAATTATCCAATATTTCTGGTATTACTTTTCTAAATAGCCCCTCTAATTTAGCTAAAATATATGAAGCTGCTAATACTGGTAAAACTGTTCCTTGATATCCTACTTTTTCTATAGTTATACCAAATATATTCCAAGTTGGTAATGTTCCATTTAATACAGCATCACCATATCCATATCCATTTAGCAAATCTGGATGCACCATTATCATTCCAATAACCGCTCCTAAATATGGATTTCCTCCAAATAATTTTGTTGCTGAGAAACCAACTAATATTGGTAAAAATGAATATGCTGCATTAGCAAGTATATTTATAAAATTAGCTAAATCTCCCATCTGTGGATACATATCCATTAATGATTTTCCTTCAACAAAAAGTCCCTGAGACGTTAATACATTATTTAAACCCATTAATAATCCACTAGCTACAAGTGCAGGTAATATTGGTACAAATACATCTGCTAAAATCTTTATTATTTTTTGAATAGGATTTAATTTGTTATCAGCCTGTGCTTTTACTTCTGCTTTTGTAGACTCTGATATACCTGCTAATTTAATTAATTCTTTATATACTTCATCTACAATTCCACTACCTAATATTATTTGAAATTGTCCTGCATTAGAAAATTGCCCTTTATATAATGGTACATTTTCTAATTCTTTTAAATCTACTATTGATTCATCTTTTAATACTAATCTTAATCTTGTAGCACAGTGTGCTGCACTTATTATATTTTCCCCTCCTCCAAGCGAATTTAAAATCTGCTTAGTATTTTCTTTTATATCTTTTTTACTAGCCATAATATATCCCCTCTCAAGTATTTATCAAATTTATAAATATCTATATTTTTTTAAATCTCCATAATTTACTTATAAAGTCCTTTTTTTCCCTAGTAAGTGTTATTCCAACATTCATAAGTTCATCACCACCATATATATCCTTAGTATCAATATTTTCATAATAATAATCTGGATTTAACCCCTTAAACTTTAATATTTTTATTGCAGTTCCAGGTTCCGAAAGTATCTTGAAATACATTCCTACAAACTCTTCTTTATCTTCTGAAACTATATTCCAAGCAGTTTCATTGCATTCAAAAGGACTTAATATTCTATAAAAATCTCCAAACTGAACTATATTTCTTATTTCTTTATATACCTTAATTTGCTCCTTTATTAGTTCTTTTTCCTTTTCAGTAATCTTAGTTAAATCTAATTCATAGCCAAAATTACCAGACATAGCTACATGAGCCCTAGTTTCTAAAGGAGTAATTCTACCAACCTGATTATTAGGTACTGCAGATACATGTGCTCCCATTGTTATTGGTGGATATACCAAGCTTGTTCCATACTGTATTTTCATTCTACAAACTGCATCTGTATTATCACTAGTCCATGTTTGTGGCATATAATAAAGCATTCCTGCATCAAATCTTCCACCACCACTTGAACAACTTTCAAATAAAACTTTTGGAAATTTTAATGTAAGTTCTTCTAGTATGTAATAAAGACCTAATATATACCTATGAGCAGTTTCTTTTTGTCTAATAGCCGGTAAGGAACTTGACCATATATCTGTTAGATGTCTATTCATATCCCACTTAACATAGGTTATTAATGGATTTGAAAGTATATTAGATATTGCTTCTATTACGTAATCACAAATTTCTTTTCTAGATAAATCTAAAACTAGCTGGTTTCTTCCCACTATAGGTGTTCGATTAGGAACTCTTAAGCACCAATCTGGATGAGTCCTATATAAATCACTATCTTCTGAAATCATTTCTGGCTCAAACCAAATTCCAAACTTAAGTCCAATATTTGTGATTCTATTTACTAAATCATCTAATCCTTTTGATAGTTTATTTCTATCTACAATCCAATCTCCTAGTGAAGATTTATCATCACTTCTTTTTCCGAACCATCCATCATCTAAAACAAATAGTTCCATCCCCAATTCTTTTCCTATCTTAGCTATATCTTCAATTTTATCTGCATTAAAATCAAAGAATGTAGCCTCCCAATTATTTATTAATATTGGACGAGGTTTATCCCTAAATTCACCTCTACATAATCTAGTACTATATAATTTATGATAAGTTCTAGACATTTCATTTAACCCTTTTGATGAATAAGTCATAATTACTTCTGGCGCTTGGAAACGCTCTCCACTTTCTAAAAGCCATGAAAAATCAAAATCATTAATTCCAATACCTACTCTAGTATTACAGTATTGATCTACTTGGACTTGACCTACAAAATTTCCACTATATACAAAATTAAAAGAATATACTTCTCCATTATCTTCATCAGTATTTTTTCTTACAAGTGCTAAAAATGGCGATTGTTGAGGACTGCTTGCCCCTCTACAACTTTCAATCATTTGTATTCCTGATATTATAGGGCGTCTTGCTATATTTTTTTCATTAGTATGAGCACCATATAAAGTAATTAATTCGAAATCCTTTTCTCTAAAATCAACACTTGCACTTAATACTTTTCCTAATTTTAAATTTTCTTTTCCATTATTTTTAAAACTTACTGATCTAGATATAACATCAAAATCTTTAAATATTGTATAGGTTAATGTGATAATTAAACCAATAAGTTTATCTTCCATATCTATTTCTAATGTTTTTGCTTCTAAATCGTTTTCTACATAAGTGCTTGGTAAACCTTCTAGCTTAGGCTTACCATCATATATCCTATGCTCTTTGTAGCGAACATCTGTAACTCTCGAACCATTTTCAAGTTCAACTTGATATGCAGGAATCCTAAAATCTCCATTTCCATAAGTAGGATACTCACAAGGAATTGTATCTAAAGAAAAAGTTCTATCATCTGGATCTGGATTAGGAGAAAATCCCCTATCATAAAATGCGATTGGATTACTTTCATTATATTGATTAACTCTTTTTCCCCAATATAAATGAACTAGATAACTATCTTTTATTATTTTCATTACATAACTAATATTATTATTCTGCAAATGAAAAGTCTTGTTTTCTGTATTATAAGTAATATTCAATTTATCACTCTCCTCTATAGGTAAATAATTGCTTTTGATTATGCACATAAACCACTAACTCAAAACCCTTGTTATACGTTTTCTTTTGAGTTAAATTATAATCTTTTATATATTTAAGATTATAATTAAGCTTAATTATACCAACAAGAGTAAAAAAAACATATCACAGGTAAAATAATGCTATTTTATTATTTTACCTAAACTACTTTATAGACTATAGCTTCATAAGGTCTTAACTTTATATCTCTTCCTAAAATTTTAGCATCCTTATAATTTGAAAGTATAATCTGACTATCTTTTTTGCTATACTCCTCTCCTAAAAATACATTAATTGTATTACCATAAAAATTACAAATAACTAATATATTATCATCATTCCAACTTCTAGTGTAAGCAAAAATTTCTGGATGTTCTTCTAAAATTAATTTATAATCTCCATACTTAATTACATCACTTTCTCTTCTAAGCTTTATTAATTTCTTATAGTAGTAAAGTATCGAATTTTCATCATTTATTGCTTGTTCTACATTTATATATTTATAATTTTTATTAACTTTTAACCATGGAATACCTGTTGTAAATCCAGCATTATTTTCTTTATTCCATTGCATAGGAGTTCTTGCATTGTCTCTACCCTTCGCATAGATAGACTCCATTATTTCATCTAAACTATACCCTTGAGATAACCTTTCTTTATACATATTCAAAGATTCTATATCATTATAATCATCTATAGAATCAAATCTTATGTTTGTCATTCCAATTTCCTCTCCTTGATATATATAAGGAGTTCCCTTTTGCATATGTAGCATAGTTGCTAACATCTTTGCACTTTCCACCCTATACTCTTTATCATTTCCCCATCTCGATACCATTCTTGGCAAATCATGGTTGTTACCAAATAAACTATTCCACCCTTCGCTATGAAGTTCAGTTTGCCACTTACTAAATATCTTTTTAAATTCTATAAAATTAAGTGGTGCTAAATCCCATTTTCTTTTTCCAGGTTGTTTATCCATAGAAATAACTTCAAATTGAAATACCATTCCAAGCTCTTTTCTTTTTGGAGCACAATATAACTTGGCTATATTTGTATCAGCTGCCCATGTTTCCCCAACAGTGATTATATCTCTATCCCCAAAAGTCATTTTATTCATTTCTTGTATATATGTATGTAAATTAGGTCCATTTACAATTAATAAATTATCTACATCTTTACCAATAAGCTCTATTACATCCATTCTAAAACCTTCAATCCCTAAGTCTAGCCAGAAATTCATCATTTCATATATTTTTTCTCTAACCCTTTGGTTATCCCAGTTTAAGTCAGGTTGTTTTTTATCATGCATATGCAAATAGTATTGACCAGTAGATTTATCTAGAGTCCATGCACTGCCTCCAAAGTTTGATTTAAGTGAGCTTGGAACATCTCCATTTACAGGATTTCTCCATACATAGAAATCTCTATATTCATTATCCCTACTTTTTCTAGATTCTTTAAACCATTTATGTTCATCTGAAGTATGATTAACTACTAGATCCATCATGATTTTTATATCTCTAGATTTTGCTTCTTTTATTAACAACTTCATATCATCCATTGTTCCAAACTCATCCATGATATCACAATAATCACTTATATCGTATCCATTATCTACATTAGGAGATTTATAAATTGGACTTATCCACAAAACATCTACCCCTAAAAATTTTATATATTCTAACTTAGATATAATTCCTTTTAAATCACCTATTCCATCTCCATTGCTATCCTTAAAGCTCCGTGGATAAATTTGATAAACAACCGAATTATGCCACCACTTTTTCTCCATTATTCAACCTCCAAACTTATACGTCTTATTATTAATTAATAACAATTTTATGACTTTATGATATAATTATATATACTTATTTATGTAATAAACTTGCATTATATTAACTTAAAATAATATTATTTTGACTTTTTATGAAAGGTGTCTTTTTATGGATTATATTAATTTAAAAGAAAAATCATCTCATGGTAACTCCCTTTTTCCATTACATGTATATACTCATATTAATAAAGTAGGAAGCTATTCTGTAAATGCTCATTGGCATAATGAGATAGAAATAATATATGTTGAAAAAGGAGAGTTTGAAATTATTGTAGATATGAATACATATACCTTAAAAACAGGTGATTATATTTTTATAAATAGTGGTAGCATTCATTCCATAGCTTCTGTAAATACTAATATATCAATTCATCATGCTATGGTTTTTGATTCTAATTTACTTACATGCACTCAATTTGATATATGTCAAATTAATTATATATCGCCTTTGAGTAATAAATCTCTTAAATTACCTTCTTTTATTGATAATGACTCTAAAATTTATGATAAAATTTTAAATGAACTTATATGTATTATAAAGTCTTATAAATATAAAAACATTGGATTTGAACTAATTATTAAAGGTGCTTTATTTAAAATACTTTCATATATTGCTCAAGAAAATAAATTTTTAAAAAAGAATAACATTAATTCTCCATCAGCAAATTATAAACTTGATTTAATCAAGAAAGTATTTATTTATATAGACAAAAATTATTTAAATAAAATTTATATTGAAGATTTAGCTAAAGAAGTTAATATGAATAGTCAATACTTTTGCAGATTTTTTAAATCTGTTATTGGTAAAACTCCCATAGATTATATTAACAATTATAGAATTGAAAAATCTGTTGAACTATTAATTACAACTGATGATAAAATATTAAATATTTGTTATAGTGTTGGATTTGATAATTTTAGCTATTTTATAAAAACATTTAAAAAAATAAAAAACTGTACTCCTTCAGAGTATCGTACTACTTACTCTAAATAATAAATACAAATTATTTTATTAATTATTTAAATATTTATAACAAAATGAATTAAAATGTTTAAAAATAAAATGAAACAAAAATTTAATAAATTCCATAATAATTTTTATTTTCAATTATTATGGAATTTACTTTTCAATTAGATATAATTTTATTTAATTTAAGCACAAATATATTGAGGATTATATTTTTATTACAATAAATTTCTACAAGATTTCATTAAAGCTCATACCACAATAATCCATTACTAACTCGCAATACATTGAATTTGCCCAAGAGAACCATTCTCTTGTAAATTTAGTTGGATCATTAGGGTCAAATGATTCATGCATAAATAAAGTCTCACCATCAGTTTCCTTCATCATCATTATTTTATCAAGCTTTTCCTTTTTATCATCACTTGTTAACCCTTCAATGGCTAAGGCTATATGCCATATATACCCTTCAGGTGTATGTGGACTTCCTATTCCTTTTCCATACTTTCCTTCATAATAATATTGATTATCTTTACTTAAAATATAATTTCTTGTATTCATATATGTAATATCATCATTTTTTCTATAACCTATTAATGGAATAGATAAAAGGCTTGGTACATTAGCATCATCAACTAAAAAGCTATTTCCAAGTCCATCAACTTCATAAGCATACATATTTCCATACTTTTCATTATATACTATCCCATACTTTTGTATACCATCTTCAATCTCATTTCTTAAAACATCAGCCTTGTTAGCTAATTCTTCATCTTTTAAAACTTCCCTAGCCATTTCAACTAAATAACCAAGTACAGTATAGGCAAACATATTTGATGGTACTAAATAACCATAAACGCAAGCATCATCACTAGGTCTGAATCCTGACCAAGTCATACCTGTATATACAGTTTTAGTTCCTAATCCATCCCTTTCAAGATTATTCTTAGGTCTAGAATTTAGTCTTTGGAATCTGTAATCTGATTCCTCTTCATGATTTTGTTCCTTTTTCCAAAGGTCTAAGATTATGTTAGCAACTTCAACAAACTCATTATCTATATGGTCAGTTTTCCCTGTAATCCTCCAATATAAATAAACTAATTGTAAAGAAAAGCATAAGGAATCAACCTCATATTTTCTCTCCCATACTTCTGGTAACATATCAGTAACATCATTTTGATGTCCATGTCCATTAGCAGTTTCATTAAACGCATTGGCATAAGGATCAATTTTTATAAGCTTATAGTGCTTCTTAATTAATCCTTCAATCATTTTTTGGATTCCTTTATTCTCCTTTGCAAATAAAAGATAAGGTCTTATTTGACATACTGAATCCCTAAGCCACATGGCTGGAATGTCCCCTGTAATTATAAAGGTTGTTCCATCATCATGAATTTTAACTGTAGTATCTAATGTATTATTTATGCATTTTTCAAAAATATCAGCTACCTTTTTATCATTAATCTTTTCCATTATTAAATCTTTTGCTTTGTTTACAAAATCTCTATTTATGTCTAACATAACAACCACCCTATCTTAACTAATCTAACGTCTAGCAAAATCTACAAATTTAAACTTATCTGTTCTATGTCTAGACTCTGTATATTGGAATAAACTTCTATCTTCTAAATAAGTAAAGCTCCTAACTACAACAACCATATTATCCATACCTAAATCTAAATATTTCTTATCTTCCTCATTAGCCTTTTGAACAGTAATCTCTTTTTTAGCATAGGAAACTTTTAACCCTAACTCCCCCTCTATATACTTATATAGGGAATTTTTACATACCTCTAAAGTTAGGGTAGGAACAAATTTAGAGTTTAAATAATCCTTATCCAGTATAATTCTTTCTCCATCTATTTTTCTTGCTCTTACTATCTTCCACACATAATCTTCATCATTTAATTCTAATTTAGACTTTATCTTACTACTTGGTGCCTTAAGGCTTAATTCCTCTATCTTAGTTTCAATCTCTTTTCCCATACTTAGAGCCAATTCACTAAAACTCCTAATACCTGAAACAGGAAAATTAAATTTGTTGATATCTAATACAAACGACCCCTTCCCCTTTAGCTTTTGTATATATCCATTTTGTTCTAATAGATTTAAAGATTTTCTAACAGTATCCCTTGAAACCCCATAATTATCCATAAGTTGTGATTCCGAAGGCAGCTTACTGTTAACTTCTAAGTTTCCATTTTCTATATTAATAACTATTTCATTATAAATCTCTATATACTTACTCATCCTAAATCCCTACTTCTTTCATTAATATAAGTCTATTATATACTAATTTCAGATTAAAATTAAAGATTGAAGTAAATAGAGCATAACAATTAGATAAGGATGAAGGTAAAAACCTTCATCCATATTATTACTTTATAATTTTATATACTACTGATTCATAAGGCCTTAAAGAAAGATTAGAAATATCTATAGAAGAATCCTTATAATTTGAAAGTAATATCTCTACTTTTTTACCTTCTAATTCAATTTCCTTACTTAAATTAATAACTCCAACTTCATCATAGAAGTTATTAACTACTACTATAGAATCTCCTTCATATGATCTTTCATAAGCATATATCCTTGAATTTTTCTCATCTAAAATTCTATAATCACCATATGATATTATATTCTCTTCTTTTCTTAGTTCTATAAGCTTTTTGTAATGATAAAATACTGAATCCTTATCATTTAAATTATTTTCTGCATTAATTTCTTTATATCTCTTTGAAGTATTAATCCAAGGAGTTCCTGTAGTAAATCCTGCGTTTATAGAGCTGTCCCATTGTATAGGTGTTCTTGAATTATCTCTTGACTTACTTCTAAGAATCCTTATTATTTTGTCATCATCCATTCCATCTTCTTTAAGAATATTATAGTAATTAATAGACTCTACATCCCTATATTCATTAATAGACTCAAACTCAGGATTTGTCATAGCTATCTCTTCTCCTTGATATATATAAGGAGTACCATTCATCATATGAACAGCTGTAGCTAACATCTTTGAAGATTCTTTAAGATAAGTATTTACATCTCCAAATCTTGAATTAATTCTTGGTTGATCATGATTACACCAAAATAGTGCATTCCATCCATCTCCATCTATTATTCCTCTTTGCCATGAATTAAATAATTTCTTTAACTGTTTAAAATCAAAATCCATTAATGACCATTTCTCACCATCTTTGTAGTCTACTTTTAAATGGTGAAAGTTAAAGACCATTGATAGTTCATTTTCATCTTTACCAGAATATTTAATACAATTTTCTATAGTAGTAGATGACATCTCTCCTACAGTAATTATATTATCATATCTTCCAAATGTATTTTCATTTAATTCCTTTAAATATCTATGAATGTTTGGTCCATCTGTGTAGAACCTTCTACCATCACCTATGTTATCATCTTCAAATATTTCTGGTTTTGAAATCAAATTAATAACATCTAGTCTAAAGCCCTTAACTCCCTTTTCTAGCCAGAAGTTAGCTACTTTATATATTTCTTTTCTAACTTCTTCATTATCCCAATTTAAATCTGCTTGAGTTACATCAAATAAATGAAGATAATATTCATCTAAGGCTTCAACATACTCCCATGCACTTCCACCAAATTTAGATATCCAATTTGTTGGCGGGTTTCCATCCTTCCCCTTCTTAAAGATATAATAATTCTTATACTTTTTATCTCCAGCTAATGCCTTTTTAAACCATTCATGTTCTGTTGAAGTATGATTAAACACCATATCTAACATTATATCTATTTCTCTTGCATTAGCTTCTTTTATTAACTCTTCAAAGTCACCCATAGTTCCATAAGCTGGATCTATATTGTAATAATCTGCTACATCATATCCATTATCCTTTTGAGGTGATATATACATTGGGGTTAACCAAATGTAATTAACCCCTAATGTTTTTATGTAATCTAACTTTTGAATTATTCCTCTTATATCTCCAATTCCATCTCCATTAGAATCATTAAAAGATTTTGGATATATTTGATAAACTACACTTTTCTTGAAATCTTTCATTAATATTTCACTCCATTTAAATTATATCTTTTACTACAATTAAGCTGCGATTTTATTTAATTTACTTTTTGATAATATTATTGTTAAAATAAATGATATAGCTGCTGCTACTCCCATACATGCTAAGTAAGGTAACATACTACTTCCTTGCATTGAAAGGATTGCTGGAAGTCCTCCAATACCTATTGAGTTTGCTGTTGCAGTAAATGCCATAGATACCATACCTGCTACCCCTGAACCTATTATAGCTGCCACAAATGGATAGAAGTTCTTTAAGTTAACTCCAAAAATTGATGGTTCTGTAACTCCTAAATATGCTGATATACATGCTGGTACTGCAATTTGCTTCTCTGCTGCATCTTTTCTCTTTAAGTAAATATATCCTAATACTGCTGAACCTTGAGCAATGTTTGCTAAAGCAACTATTGGCCATGCGTAAGTTCCTCCAGTTGTTGCTATAAGCTGTAAATCTATTGGCAATAATGTGTGATGTAATCCTGTAATTACTAATATAGGATACGCAAAACCATAAATCCCTGCAAATAACCAACCAAATTGAGAATTAAAACCTGCTTGTACTACTGTTGCTACTACATCACCTATTTTCCAGCCTATTGGACCAAGTACTGTATGTGCTAACAATACTGTTGGTACTAATGAGAAGAATGGTACTATTATCATTTGTATTGCTTCTGGTGAAAACTTCTTAGCTAATCTTTCTAAATATACATAAGTGAATCCAACTAATATTGCTGGAACTATTTGTGCTTGGTAACCTATCATATCAACCTTAGCAAATCCAAAATCCCAAAATGGAATTGTATCTGCACCAGTTACTGAATATGCATTTAATAATTGTGGTGAAACTAATGTAATTCCAATAACTATACCTATCATTTGATTAGCACCCATCTTCTTAGCTACTGACCAAACAACTCCTACAGGTAGGAAGTGGAATATAGCTTCACATATTAGCCATAAAAAACTATTTGTCCCATTCCAAAATACTGATATTTCCGTTAAAGATTTTGTTCCTTCTTCAAATAACTTCATATCTCCAATTATATTTCTAAATCCTAGTAATAAACCACCTACTATAATTGCTGGTATTAATGGTGAAAATATATCTGCTAAATTTGCTACTATTCTTTGTAACAGTGTCATATTTTGTTTTGCAGCTTCCTTAACAGCATCCTTGTTTTCTCCTCTAATACCTGTTTTCTCTATAAACTCGTTATAGAATGTTGAAACTTCTGGTCCAATTATTACTTGGAACTGTCCTGCTTGTGTAAATGTACCCTTTACTGAAGGTAAAGCTTCTATACTTTTTACATCTGTTATTTTTGGATCCTTAAGTACAAACCTCATTCTTGTTACACAATGAGTAACAGCTGTAATATTATCCTTACCTCCAATATAATCAATTAAATTTTTTACATCTCCAGTGAATTTTCCCACGTCATTTCCTCCTTTGAATACTTATACTTACATCTTACAAATTTAATTTACCATATACGTACATGTTTTGTCAAACGTTTTCAAGAAAAAGTTATAAAATTTTTAAACTCAAGTATAATACTAATACTTTTATATTCTATCAAAATAAAATTATACGTATACCTTAAAATTATTTATTAAATCTCATTTATATCAATATCATTTAAAAATAAAAAAGCAAATCACAAAAATATGAGATTCGCTTTTTTATTAAATTTATATAACTATAGTCTATACATTATAGCTTCATATGGTCTTAATTTTAAGTTTCTTATTTCAATACTTGAGTCTTTATAATTACTAATTAGTATTTCAGGATTCCTATTACAATCGCCCTTGAAGTTAAACTCTACTGGTTTTTCATAGAAATTACATACTACAAGTATATTATCCCCATTAAACCTTCTTCTATAAGCATAAATATTCTTATCTTCTGGATCTAAAAGTTCATAATCACCATATATTATAGATTCATTATTTCTTCTTATTTCAATAAGTTTCTTATAATGATGGAATATAGAATCTTTGTCCTTTAAAGCATTCTCTACATTAATATCTCTATAGTTCTCATTTACTTTCAACCATGGAGTACCTGTAGTAAACCCAGCATTTTCAGTATTATCCCATTGTATAGGAGTTCTAGCATTATCTCTACCCTTTGCATAAATAGACTCCATTATCTCTTCATGGGTAAATCCTCTAGCTATCCTATCCTTATACATGTTACGTATTTCAATATCATTATATTCTTCAATAGTATCAAACTTAATATTAGTCATTCCTATTTCTTCACCCTGATAAATATAAGGAGTTCCCTTAAGTCCGTGTAAAAGAGTTCCAAGCATTTTTGCACTTTGCACCCTATATTCCTTATCATTTCCCCATCTAGAAACTATTCTAGGTAGATCATGGTTATTCCAGAAAAGACTATTCCATCCCTCACCATCTAATTCTGTCTGCCACTTGGAGAATACTCTCTTTAAGTCTCTTAAATCTAATTCCTTTAGATCCCATTTATTTTTTCCAGGAATCTTATCAAGGCTTATATGTTCAAATTGGAATACCATACTTAGCTCATTTCTAGAAGGATTTGAATATAGCTTTGCTATCTCTGGAGTAGCTCCCCATGTTTCTCCCACTGTTAATAAGTCATGCTTTCCAAAACTATTTCTATTCATTTCTTGAAGATATTCATGAAGCTTTGGTCCATTTTCCTTTATCATTTCATCTGGAACCTTGCCAACTAAATCAATAACATCCATTCTAAATCCGCCAATTCCCTTGTCTATCCAGAAGTTCATCATTTCCCAAACTTCTTTTCTTACCTTTTCATTCTCCCAATTTAAATCTGGTTGCTTCTTACTAAATAGATGTAAATAATATTCTCCTGATGCTTCATCTAACTCCCATGCACTACCGCTGAAAGTTGAGATTAACTCATTAGGCTCCTTACCATTAACTGGTTTCCTCCATATATAATAATCTCTATATTCATTATCTTTAGATTTTTTCGCCTCAACGAACCACTTATGTTCATCAGAAGTATGGTTAACTACTAAATCCATAAGAATTTTAATTCCTCTTTTATTAGCTTCCTCTAATAAGTTATCCATGTCTTCCATTGTTCCAAACTCGTCCATAATATCATAGTAATCACTGATATCATATCCATTATCGTCATTTGGGGACTTATATACTGGACTTAACCATATAACATCAATACCAAGTTCTTTTAGATAATCTAATTTTTCAATTATACCCTTAATATCTCCTATTCCATCACCATTACTATCCTTAAAGCTTCTAGGATAGATTTGATATACTACTGAACTATGCCACCATTTTCTTTCCATGTCTATTCTCCTTTTATCTTGTACGTATAAGTTGTCTTTAATATATAATAACCTTTACATATGTAGTATGTCAATGCAAATTTGAAATTTAAGTCTCTATTAATTTAAATAGTCTTTCTTATGCTTAATATCCTTTTATCTATCATTTTCATAAAGTTAAATTTTCTATTACGCCTTCTAGAATATATTAAAAATATCTTATCATTTTTTATCCATTTGTAACTAGCATAAGCTTTGCTGCAAGAAGTTTTACCAAATATTTCACATAAGATTCTTTAATCAAAGGTATTTATTGAAGATAACATTATAATTAAGATAAATACACTTAATTCTTCGCGATTTTAAATTTATATTAATTACTTTTGTATCTTCTTATATATTAGTAATTTTTAATTTGTTAGCCGAAAAAAAGTTTTTCAAAGCTATTGCTGAATTACACATGATTAATACCTCATGACTAATACCTCTTAAATATATTGATGTATTAATTATGTCATATATATATGGATAAATACGAAGAAAAAAATATTAATATTTATATAATATAAATTATTACTTAAAAAATTCAACTAAAGACAGACTTTGTTATGGCATATCTAAAAACTACTATAAAAAAACAAAATACCATTATATTGAAATTAATGTTATAATTAAAAGTAAATAAATTTATAATTTATTAAATTATTTTGTTAATTATTTAAGTATTACTAAAAAGGAGTTAAAATGTTTAAAAAATGGAATGAAATAAAAAAAGAGATTTTCCCAAAAATTGAAATTATAATAGACTTTAACGGAATAGTTAGTACACCTAAAGAAATAATAAATGTGTTGATAAGTTATTGTGATAAAGAAAATAAAGATTTGGTTATTTTAAAAGAAGATATACTACCTATTGTTAAGATTGATGGCAAAACTTATATAGTTAGAACTGATTGCTTGGTAGGAATGATTGGAGGAGGACGTAAATTAAATAGCTCTTATCCACTTCCTTATTTTGCTCGTGCTTCAATAGATCAAAAATTATATTTATACTCTTATGATTATATTCAACAATAAATTTTCCTGTAGAATGTTGTATTTTTAGTTTTATCTTATTTTTTTCCTAAAAAAAAGTACTCAGCTAATACTGAGTACTTTATCTACCTGGCAACGTTCTACTCTCCCACACAGTCTCCCATGCAGTACCATCGACGCTGTAGAGCTTAACTTTCCTGTTCGGAATGGGAAGGAGTGTTTCCTCTACGCCATCATCAC